>Ga0247733_1000042_pt1 | contig 226693 bp, 252 predicted proteins | sample UWRJL043104R2_FD_180932 | JGI IMG/M metagenome (GOLD analysis project Ga0247733, IMG submission 180932) | Plant litter microbial communities from Arlington Agricultural Research Station in Wisconsin, United States - UWRJ-L043-104R-2 | ecosystem: Environmental > Terrestrial > Plant litter >... | reverse complement strand
ACCATTTCCACACATTCACCACTCACAGCGACCGTCCGCAGCACACCACAGCGTTCGCGCGCCCGCCCGACTCCCCCCTCCGAGCAGGCAGGGGTCAGTCCGCCGTCAGCTGAGCCACCACCACCGACCCACCACCCGACACCCGCGCATCATGAGGCCGTAGAGGAGCAGACAGAGTAGGAAACATGGACTTCACGGTAAGTCTACCCGCCCATGGCCCGTACGCCGTCCAACGAGCGTCGCGGCTGCTGCCGGTCCGCTGCGTGCCGGCACACGTCTGCCGGGCGTCGTCAGTATCACGGCTAACGTCACTCTCCAGATCTCGCTCGCACACTTCTGCGAGGTCCACGGTCCGACGTCTATCATCTGCACCCAAGCTTCCACCTCCCCTTGCAGCGCCTGCAGCCCCTGCACTACGCCGCCTTCCGAAGAGCCGCTCCGGCCCTTCTCCTACAGCGGCCTCTATGACCAGCCCGCCACCCTGAAGCTGGGTCGCGTGGCCCAGCTCTCGCCCTTTGAGACCCCCCCCACGAGCCCACGCTCCCCTACCCACAACCCCTACTTCCCCAGCTTCCCCACATCCGACAGCAGCTTCAGCAGTCGGAGACCTAGTAGCACCTTCGACTCGGAGCCCGACGTTTGCGAGAACTGCAGGCTGGTGGTGCCCAAGAAGTACAGCGACAGACTGCCCGACGGCGCGCCTGGCAGCCCCTCCAAGGATGGCCGAGGAAGGAACGGCAGCCCCATATTGCGAACGTCTCACAACTTCCCAGTGCGGGGCTCACGCGCATGCGACAGCAGCTCCGACTCGTCCGATACTTCCGACACAGAGCAGTCCAAGTCTTTCGAGAGCAACGGCTCCAGGTCATACCCTGACTCGATCCCCGCATCGCCCATGTTCAGCACCAGAGGCACCCACACACACACCTTGAGTTACATCTCCACGAGCCAACCGCAGTCTCAGTCTCCCGCCACGTACTCGTTGCTACGACGTACCTGTATACGCACCTTGTCCACCGAGACCCTCCCTATGGGCAAGGCTTCAGGACCCATGTTCTTCGGAGACTCGCACGCCGGGTACACGATCGCCTATGTGTTTCGATTGCAGGATCCCCGATCCCGTGGAGCAAAGCGTACCTACGCACTCATCGCAATGGCTGGCCGCGATCAAATGCGCGCCACGAGAGCGTATGTCAAGGTGACCGAGGAGTTTGAACGGATAGCCAATTGGATCGTCGCGCTGGCCGAGAAGGTTCTGGAGAAGGAAAGCGTCGCGTCCACGAGCCTGTCATACTCTCGGCCAGTCACCGCCATTCCCAGCACCCCGCCCTTCGGAACGTCCGTGTCGTCGACCTCTTCCATGCCTGCCTTCGCCTCGCCGCCGAAGGAACGACAACTCTCCACGGGCGCCAGCTCCCCTACTGTGCGCAACATCACGCCGGTCTCCTCATTCCTCTCCGCGAAGAGGCTTGATCCCGATGGATTCCCACGCGTGTCCCGCGACGTGATGAAGGCGAAGAGTCTGATCGAGATTGTTGGCAAGGAGAACTTCTTCGTGGAATTGCACCGCTTCTTTTGCAGTCTTCTTCATTCTCTGATCAACCAATTTGGCCAGTTTTGAGTGAGCTTCCCACAATACGCTTCCCTGCCCGTATACGCTGTCCGCTGGTTGTACCTGTACACCGCATTGGACCTTTCCTGTTCTGTCCTGTTGTTCTCCGTCATCCATTAGCGGCATTTCTTCTTTCAGCAACGGCGTCTCGGTGTCTTCTTTTCGAACATATGTACACTCTTAGATGGGTTTTCTTCGCACTTGTGTCCTCTGCTACGGCCGATCTTCTCTTCTTGCAAAGCGCGTGCGGCTCTCGGGGCTGCCTTGCTCTATACCCATTGAGATACCCTGCGTTTTTTTCCTGGTTGTGATGGGATGTAGGTGTACTGTGGACGAGGAACTTGGATTGGCGGGGATGTGATGAGGGTGACGGCCTGAAGGGAAGGTGATGAGTATGGCCTCGACAAGTGATGTTGAGCTGCGATACGTAGGAATGTGTATGATTGTGTTTGAAGCCGTGTGTCTTGTTTTTGCAGTGTGATGTGGTTAGTCGGGTGCTCACTGGCGATTGTGCGTGCGAAGGCGTGCTGGTGGGCACCACGCGGTCTGAAGTTTGGATGAATTGCGAAAGCAGACATGAGAGAACATTGGTAAAGGTGAGCATACGTCGCGTTGCGGGATTAATTTGTGAGGCTGAGTCTCGAAAAAATCTGCACTTTGCTCAAGGCTGCCATATCGAATGTGCTGTATAGGGAAGGAAAAAGGCACACGTGGGTCCTGCAAGAGGCTAGTGCGGGTCGGGAATGTGAGCACCACTTGTCAGGCACAACTCTCTTGTGAACAGGGGTGGGCCAGAGATTCCAGATGATCCTTGCACTCGCAACAAGGGTGCACTTTGTCGATAAGCTAGGTACGACGCATCCACTCTGCAGCATGCGTACCTTTTGCGCAGAATGGTCTGTGGAGGCATCCGGCCGTGCATCGTTCAACACCGTGTCCTTCTTCGTATACGCGCTCTTTGACATGTGACAACAACCATCTCTGACCGTTGGACTCGTGGATGCCAAAGCGTCCAAGCGAAACCAGCAGACCCTCGAACCGTTCCACAACACCAAGCTTCCGGGACCATACCCCCACATAGCTGCCGTCATCCCACCCGTACACCTTGGCACGGATATGATGTCATGTCAGCTGGCCAAAGGGTGCACCTCCATCACCATCGGGCGACACAACGAATCCAGGCCACAGGGCAAGACGCCGTGAATGATCATTCGAGAAAGTGTGATGTCAGTTACTCGACTCCCATACGGGATGACGCCAAGCTCAGGGTCCTGATTTGTAGCTGGGGTGCAGCCAAGTATTGCCGCGTGAATCATGCATGATGCTTGCTGCGGGAAGGACGCGTACATGCGTACCGGTCATCTCCAGGAATAGAGGGCAGAGCACGAATAAAAGGCACGAGAAAAAGTTGAAGCCCTACGGAGTGTGGAGGGGCAGCTGGGCTGGCAGCCACAAGCTTATGGCTGGCTAATATACCCGCTAGACAAAGGGCCGTATATAAAGCTAACTCGTGCCCCCCCCGCTATCCGGATTGTTTTCCACCAACCTCACCATCACAACAAAACCCCACCAACCCCACCACAATACACGATCAAGTATAGTAAAGCGCAGCACCCCACGCAACCGCTACTATGAACAACAACAACAGCGCCGGAAACAAGGACTACCTCGACAAGGCCGTTGAATCCGCCGAGCGCAAGTTTGGCGGCGCACAGGGTCAGAAACTCGCGGGAAACAGGAATATGAACGAGAAGATCGTGCGTCTCTCCCTCCGCGCCCCCCTTCTCTTGCGACTCGGCTAACATGCTCCCAGACCGATGGCGCACGAAACCTCTTCTCCAAACTCACCGGAAAGAAGGTCCCCAGCAAGATCTCCAACTAAACACGCACCGCACCATCACAACAAGCCCCGGACACAGCGCTGTCCGCGATTGCAGCCGGGATGGCGCGCGAGGTCCGAGGAGAGGTGGAACACCAAGATCAGGCCGACGATTGAGCGGTTGAACGGGTGGATGTGAGACTCGCCTCCTATAATTCTTTTGTTTACGTTAGTTCTTTACTCGGATCTATCAATTTAATGTCTTTGTTTCCATGTTGAAACTCGATTGGTGTGCATCTGGGTGTGCTGGTCGTCCGTTGTGAGGCGTGGGTCCCAGACCAGCAAACTTCTTCGTCAGGAGTCTCGACAAAGTGGCCCAGAGTGTCTTACATGAGGCCACTATATCTCGCACGTGCAATATATCTCACACGCTTGGGCAGAGGAGAGCGTCTGCATCTCGCTCTCGATACGACAATCCGGGATAACCCTTGAGACCATCCACCTCGCACAGCACACAAGACCATCTCATCTCACATCCCACCATGCACTACCGAAACTCCCTAGTCATACTAGATCTCGCTTTGATTGTCTGATTCGAGTAGCCGACGATGCGGTGTACACCGCCGTGTGATAGCCTTGCTTAAGCGTGCATACACATCCGCAACCCGTGATGATCCGTTCTGGATGCAGACACCACTTCCCGACGAGGCAAGACCCAGACTTCTCCAGACACAAGATAGGTTCAGCGCATGCGCCACAGCATCTGCAACACACCACACCGCGGCAAACAGGGTCGGATCTTCTATACAACGGCAAGAGTCGGCAAGACTCCGCATCCAATCCACCACTCGCGAAAACGCTACCCAAGTCGAGTATGCAGGTGTGGTTTGGGTTCTGTCTAACCCGCCAGTTCCACCCGTCGCCCCAGTACAGCTCGCGCCTCCGTTTCGCTGAGCATGTCAAAGTCCAACTCGTCCAAAACCTCTCTAGCACTCTGATTGTCGGCAAAGAGTCTCTTCTCGACCTCCCACAACCCCAAGTCCGCATGCACCGACGTTGTGTCACCACGCGTTTCTTTTTGCGGCGCCGCCTCCTCGTCTCCACCCCAAGCGTTCCAGTCATCGCCACCTTCGTTGTCGTCCACATTGGACGCCTTTACCTGAGATTTGCCACCCTTTACGGGGAGCCCAACGAGCTGGGCGCCCTCGAGGCACTTTCTAAGGCCCATCTCCGCAACGCCGGGACCGATGGCTTTGTTGATGACCCGACATATGGCCTCAAGGTCAGCTGAGAGTTGCGCCGCACCCGCCGTCGAAAACCGATGACGGCTGAGCACGTTGTCCCAGAGCGCGTTGGATATGGTAGCGAGCACTGCCCTAGCGATGCGACGCAACGGGGCGGGCGCCAGGGCGCGAGACAGGAAGCCGAGGGTACTGGTCAAGTGTGCGAGAAGTGGGTCGAGCTCTGCAGTCGGCGACATATTGGCGTGGGCTGAGGCTGAAGAGCCGGTAAGGGTTGCCCAGGGATTGCTACCAAAAGTAAATATGAGGCACAACGCTGAAATTACTGCTTTGGGACACTCACATATGCCGATATGGCCTCAGCGCATCCCGCACATTGGTGTTCAGCGTGTCGGTAATAATCTTCTCACTGCGGATGCGGAGGCGGGAATACCACCCCGCCGTTTCGTCGAAGAGAGCGCCGCCATCACCGTCCTCGCCGACGGATTTGGACGTGCGTTCGGCGACGTCTGCGATCGCCATGTTTCCGATACTGCTCGCTTGGCGAGCGCGATCCTGCAGCTCTTCCCAAATATCGAGGAAGAACTTTAGGCTGTTAGATCTCTCGGCACGTCGGGCGTCCGGGATGGCTCAGCAGGACTTACTACATCGTCACTCCAATCGCGCATTGCCCTTTCCAGGTAGTCTGCACTACCATAAGTCTTGCATAAACGCTCTAGTCCTTCCATGCCGAGCAGTTTCTCCTGTTCCTCCTTGGTGACACCGCCTACGGCACGACCCAGCGACGTGGTCATGGTGAGATAGGCTTCCAGATTGCTCTGCAAGCGCTCATGAAGTTTATCGAATATGGCAATCTGGATCTCGATGAGGAACCTGAGCTTATGCGAAAAGGAGGTTAATGGTCTGTATCGGTCTGCAGTGCTGATCAGAGCTGTGTTCTCGTGAAGCCATAGGACTGTCCCCACCTGTTATGGTTTCGAGCAGGTCGTTGACGCGGATCGCGCCCTTGGTGGGCTTGGTGGCTTTGGGATCGACACTCTCGTAGTCTAGGTCTCCGAAATCAGGAGCCTCGGTTATACTTTGATATCGAGCGAGTGCAACTGCGGGTGCGTTAGCTTGGGCAAGTGAGGGTCATTTTACGTGGATGGTGTCTCATACAGTCTTTCTCAACCTGCAGCCACCGCCCGAACCAGTCGCCCTGAACGAGAAACTCCCACGACAAGCCTCTCCACCCGTCAAGCCCAAAGCCTCCGTCGTACCTCCATTCCTCTCTAATGGTGGTGTCGAAGCTCATGACCTCGTGCATAAGGTGGCTGAGAAGCTGGGGTTGGCCGGCCACTTTGGGGAGGAGATTTCCGATCTTGGTCCTCAGCGTAGGCAGCAAAGCGGTGATCAAGGCGGCCGTCGCGTCAATGTAGACGGGGTTCAGGGCAAGGTCGGTGCCGCGAAACTGCTTGAGCAATATTGGCTGCACGTAGTCTACCATGAAGGCACTATAGTCGTTCAGGAGGGTGGTGATGTGCGAGAGAAAGTATTCAGGTCTATCGATGCGGTTTGTAGCCTTGTCGCCCTCGAAGTGATAGCGGAAGCGCATCTCCAGCGGCTGCACCAGCACTTGGAAGGGAAACAGAACGGCGGGCAGCTTGATCTTGTTGCCCGGGCCCTGTGCATATGCCATGCCCTCCAGCTCGGGCATCTGCAGGTCCAGCAGCTTCACGATGGCCGTCTGCCATTCCTCCAGCAGCTGCGGGGGGATGACGGCCTTGTGGTTCGGCCAGCGGATCTTCTTGAGCACCTTGTCGAGGTCGGCGGAGAAGGCGTCGAGGATGCGGGTGCGCAGGGCGCGGGTAATGTGATCTACATGGTGGAGCAGCTGGGGGGCCGCGCCTTCGGCGTCGTCGTGCAGGCGGATCAGGCGGGTGTGGAGGGAGCGGAGCTGCTTGTAGGGCCCCAGGGCAGCCTCATTGGACGTCTGCAGCTGCGACTGGGCTTCTTTGCTAGGGCCATCAGCTGCTGTCGACGGACTCTCACTCGAGTGGGCGGGCGTGGTCGTACCTCAGCACATGCACCTCGGCCAGCAGCTCGACGTAGGCGCTGGCCACGTCGAGGCGCTGCAGTGTCTCCAGCACGGCTTCGAAGCGGGGGACGGCGTCGTCGCTCGTCTCGGACGCGGTCAGGACCAGCAGGCGGCGGTCGATGTCGGCCTGCTGGGCGCGGAAGGCGTGGGCGTGCTCGTGCAGGGCGGCCTGGTGGGCGTGCTCGGCCTGTCTGGCGGCGTCGAGGTCGCGCTGGGCATGGTCGAGCTGCTGCTGGAGCAGGCCGTGCTGGGCGTGGATGTTGGCGAGCAGGCCACCGAGCGATTCGAGGTCGCCCGCCGTCTGCAGCTTGTCGTCGAGGTAGTCGGCCACACGCGTCTGCGCGTCGTCGAGCTCCATGGCTTGCTTGGGGGGGTGCAGCGGTGCGGCGACGACCACGTCTGTGTGTGTCGACCACGGTGTGCAGCGATGAAGACTAGCGGCGTGTGGTGGTGGGTGGCAAATGCAGCTCCAGCCTCAGGCCTCCCTGCGCGCGCTGTGGCGCCCCGCGTATCTGCCGAGGGGCCCGATCGATCTGGAGACCATCCCAAGGCCTGTCGGCTGCAGCCTCTCGGCGCCCGTTTTGCGGAAGCGAGCGAGCAAGCGCCTCGGACCTGCCAGCTAGTACAGTTGTATTGGTGCCGTCGGTCAGAAATGCTGCCTCGGACCACCACCGAAAAAACGTCTTATTGCGCCCTGCCGTGTCGCCCTCCACTGCACACGCTCGATACCCGCCGTGCCGCCCGAGCTATATAGTCTGCCTGCGTTCCCTGCCGGTACCTGGCCATCGCCATCCCCCCCCCCGCAGCTCAGGAAAAAAAAAAATAACCGAGTCGTCGTCAATATCTTCCGCACCCCCCACGCCGCCGCCATGCCCAAGGAACACAAGAAGCGCGGCCGCCGTGAGGACCAGAAGAAGCGCAAGCGGGACCACGACGACCCCGACGCCGCCTCCAAGCGCCGCAAGAACCATGTCGACGACGCGCCCGTCGCGACGCCCGAGAGCGTGCCCTTCCAGGATGAAGCCATCGACGACGTCACCCGCCCCGGCGCCATGCCCTTCTACGGCATGCTCGACGACGACGAGCAGGAGTACTTCAAGCGCGCCGACGAGATGCTCGAGCTGAACCATTTCGACACGCCCGAGGAGCGCACCATGTTCCTCGAGAGCGTGTACAAGGAAGCCGAGGGCAAGGAGCTGAAGCTGGCCAACAGCCAGTCGTGCTCGCGGCTGATGGAGCGCTTGATCCTGCTGTCCACCCCAAAGCAACTCAAGAATCTGTTCCAGAAGTTCAACGACGAGTAAGTGCCCGCGTTGCCCTTTCCCGTCCGCCCCGAGTTAACCGCTGCAGCTTCGTCCACCTCGTCCAGCACCGCTTCGCCTCCCACTGCTGCGAAGCTCTCTTCATACAGGCCGCCCCCATCGTCACCCAAGAGCTCACCAAGCCGGACCCGCCGCAAACCCCGCCGTCCTCCGACCCAAACGAGGTATACGTCTCCATGGAAAACTCGTTTCTCTTCGCCCTGGACCAAATGGAGCCGTATTTGGGTTACTTGATGACGGATCGCTTTGCATCCCACGTTTTGCGGGTGCTCCTGATAGTGCTATCGGGAGCGTCCCTCGAGAAGGAGAACAAGTCAGCCCTTCACAGCAAGAAGAAAGAAAAAGTGAGCGTTTCGGGTACAGAACACATACAAGAGCTGGTCTTGGGGAAACGGAAGGTGCCGCAGTCGTTTCTCGACGCTCTGGAGAAAGTCATCAAGGACATCTCCGAGGGTCTCGACACGGCCTACCTGCGCATCCTTGCAACACATCCCACAGGCAACCCGAACCTGCAACTCATGCTCAAGCTCGAACTCTCCCAGTTCGGAAAGTCACGCGCAAAGGACGAGCACTCGGTCATCCACAAGCTGCTCCCGGACGACCCCATCGTCGAAGGAACCGAGAGCGCATCTTTCATCAACGGCCTCGTCTACGACCCTATCGGCTCAAGACTGTTGGAGACCATCATCGAAAACGCCCCTGGAAAGCTCTGGAAGGCCATCTACGGCGAATTCTTCCGAGAACGCATGGGCAGTCTAGCCCGGAACGAAATCGCTAGTTACGTCGCTGCGAAGATTTTGGAGCGACTGGGCAAGGACGACCTAGAAGAGGCGACACGTCAGATCGTCGAGCAGATACCCGGCTTGGTAGAACGCAACCGAACAGCCATCCTGAAAACGCTTATTGAGCGCTGCGCCGTCCGAGGTGTCGACACCTCGCCTGTCAAGGCTCAACTGGAACAGGCCTATGGCGGGCCCAACGGCTTCGAAGTAACGCGTATCTTGAAGCTTGCTGAGGTGTCGTCTGAGGACGGCAAGTCCAGTTCAAAGCATGACCAGTCCCATCCGGACAAGGTCCATGGATCCCTTTTGGCGCAGGCTATGATGGCAGTTCCTGGCCCCTTGGGCAACCTCATCTTTGATTCGCTCACTAATTTGGGCATTCCACTGACGCTCAGAGTGGCCCGCGATCCGACAGCATCGCGAACTCTTCAAGCCGCGCTCACCTCGCCCAACGCCTCGATCATATTCCGTCGAAAAGTCATCCAGCAGTTTTACGGAAAAGTCTGCGAGCTCGCTCTCGATCCAGCGGGATCCCGCGTCATCGACGCGATCTGGGAGGGCACCCAAGGGCTTGCATTTATTCGCGAGCGCATCGCCGAAGAGCTCTCTGAGAACGAAGCCGCGCTCCGCGAATCCCTCGTTGGCCGCGCAGTTTGGCGCAATTGGCGTATGGATCTGTACAAACGACGACGCTTAGACTGGGTCAAGCAATCTCGCTATGCAGCCGGCAATGACGGTTTTCAATCGTTTCCCGAGAACAACGGCGATGTGGCACCTCTCGTTCATAATCAGCGGCAAGGCAAACACATGACAGCGATTGAGCTTGCACGACGCAAACATGCAGAAGCGAAGGCTGCGCAAGCGAAGAAGGAGAGCGGAAGCAGAAAAGAGAACAAGGACGAGCACATGGTCGAGAGCAGTGGCGGTGGCAGCAGCATGGAATAAGAAAAAGCAATTAGGCTTTCAGACTGTGGACGCATTGTGGCGTTCACGTGGGCATACCGCATGTAGAGGCGTTTTCGGCATTGAAGTTTTTGTGGAGCCTCCCATTCTGGAGTTGATCTGATTCGATCTAGATACCTTTGGTGCTATTTTGGCGGTGAAGGAATATTCTGCCGCAGCTTTAATTCTGAGTCCGATGCAACTTCTTAATGGAGGCCAGCTATTGCGACGTGGTGCGATAATGCTAAGTGCAGCCAATGACCAAACAGATCCTTATACGCTTGCATCAATCTGTTCTGTCCGAAGGATGTTGCGAGTAGTCCTCGGAGCTCGCTTGGGAGGTGAAAAATTCTTGGCTTGTGGTGACTCTTAGACTACTTAGAGCGAGGTCATTACTTAAGACGATGGCGACACTTGCATCTCGCATGTCGACTACGGGTAGTTCTGTGGCACCATTCCGAATCATCACCACCCACGTCTTGACCACTCTCTCGTCGCTCCCCTGATCTTTTGGATCGTTTGCTGAATCAAAAGTCGTTGGGAAGGATTTGTTGAATCGAAAGTCGTAGTGAAGGAAATTCTTGCGCTCGTAGTTTGCTTGTACAGTCTCGACGCTTCAACCAATTTGAGATATTGGATCAATCTCATAGCCACTTTGATATCGAGCTCGACACGTCGAAAACAGCTATTCGAAATGGCGACCCACACCACCAATGGTGTAGAACCACCTCTAAACCGGGCGGACGAGGCCAAAGATGTATGCCCTATCCCCACCCCAGTTCCCGTTGTCTCCCCAAGGTCACGAGACATACCCAACCCAGAACCCCACACAACCCTTAAACACGCCCACTAACACCCACACAGCTCCTAACCGCCATGCAAGACCTCATCATCCCCTTCATCCGCGCTGCAGACGAAGATTCGGTAACCAAGCACACGGGCCACGGTCTCGCCGTTCCAGGTGGCGGTCCCCGAACAGCCCTCGTAGAATATCATCCCCCGCAGAAACTGGAGAAGATCTTGGAGCTGGATGTGCCGGAGCAGGGAGGTGGGAAAGAGGGGTTGGTCGACTTTGTGGGAAGGCTCCTGGGATATAGTGTTAATACCTGGGATCAGGGGTTCATGTGAGTGTGCAGATGGCCATGGGGTGGGAGCGGGATGTCGAGATTGATGGTGCTAATTCATCGACAGGGATAAGTTGTATGCTAGTACCAATGCTGTAAGTCTCTGCGAGAAGAGGGTTGACTGGGACGATGAAGTGTTGACAAGGTCTTAGGTTGGACTCGTTTCGGAACTCTTGCTCGCGACGCTGAACACAAACGTAGGTCGTCTAGGCCTGCATCTCAATACCTCATTATAGCTGACCATCATATCAGGCACACGTCTACCAAGTCTCCCCTGCGCTAACCCTCATCGAAAAACACACGACAAAGCACCTCGCCCATCTCTTCGGCTACACCTCGCCCCACACCGGCGGCATCTCCCAACCCGGCGGCAGCGCCTCAAACTCGACTGCCATCGTTATAGCACGTAACACGCTCTATCCTGACACGAAGGAGCTTGGAAATGGGGACCATCGCTTCACTATGTTTACCTCTGCCCACGGCCACTACAGCATGGAGAAGGCAGGCCAAATGTTCGGACTCGGAAGCAAGAATGTCATCGGCGTGCCTGTCGATGAGAAAACGGGGAAGATGATCCCAGAAGAGTTGGAGAGATTGGTCACGGAGAGCAAAGCTCGGGGCGAAACACCCTTCTTCGTCAACGCCACAGCCGGCACCACAGTCTTCGGCTCCTTCGACCCCATCCCCCCGCTCTCAGCAATCTGCAAATCCCACAACCTCTGGCTCCACATCGACGGCAGCTGGGGCGGCTGCGTCGTCTTCAGCCCCTCCTACCGATCCAGCCGTCTCGCAGGCGCCCACCTTGCAGACAGCATAGCCGTCACTCCGCACAAGATGATGGGCGTGCCCATGACGTGCAGTTTCCTGCTCGGACAGGACATGCGGCAGTTTTGGGCCGCTTTGAAGCTTAATGCGGGGTACTTGTTTCATGGGGCTAGCCAGAGTGTTGAGGATATCTATGATCTCGCGGAGTTGACGCCGCAGTGTGGGCGGCGCGCGGATAGTCTGAAGATGTTCCTCTCACTGCAATACTACGGCCAATCGCACTTCTCTGAACTGATTGCGCGCGGGTACGAGAACGCAGAATACCTCCACTCGCTGCTCAAACCTCATCCCAACTTCGTGACCGTTGGACCGGAACCTCTTCCTTGCTGGCAAGTTTGCTTTTACTGGGCCCGAGACGGGAAGTTGAGCGAGGACAAGGAGGCGAATGGGAAGTGTACGGCGGATGTGGCGGGTGGGATTATCAAGAGGGGTTTTATGGTTGATTTTGCGCCAGGGGAGAAGGGGAAGTTCTTTCGGGTTGTGGTGAATGGGGGAACGAGGCGGGGGACCCTGGAGGGGTTGGTCAGGGCAATTGAGGAGGTGGCAGGCGAGTTGGGGTATTGATGGATGCAGTCTGGAGTAAGTGGTTGGTTGTTCGGTCTCTGTCGTGCGTGTATGTAGAAAGGTGGAGCATTTCAACATTGATCGTAGAAAGACGGGATAGCGCTAGTGGAAGTCGGAATGGAGCTCTGTCGCGGTATTGCTGCATTCACTGTCATCTCGTAGAAGCAAAACGTCGTATCTACCCCAAAACGCCGATTATCAGACTACAATACACAACTATCAACATCTCAGCTTAATTCCTCTCCTTTTCTCACTCTCCCGCCACTCAAACATAATCTGCGCAGAACAAAACAGCGCAAAGTAGGCACTAGAAAGAAACACCAACCCCGACCAACTAGTCATGATGCCATAAAGGAGTCCCTGCAAGCCGTCCAGACCAAGCGCGAAGCCAACAAGATTCGCCACCACGAGCAGGAATATCTCCAGCACAGCGCCGAGTCCGCAGATGTACCGGTAAGCGTTTGGCCGGGATGCCCAACGACGGGGCGGAAAGACCATGATTGCGATCATCTCTGGGAGCACAAAGAGGGTGATGAGCCAGCCCCACATCATGAGGCGGAGCTGAATATCGTGCCAGATTGCGATGAAGGAGAAGACGATGAGGGTGTTGAGTACGGTCCTAGGCTTGCCCCAGAAGCCGACTTGGGTGCTGCCACCCAGCGGAATAAAGAGGTACCGCAGACTCCACTTGTTGAAGCTTTTATGCCAGCCGCGCCAGAAGTTTGTCACGGAATAATTGTCGCTCATGCAACGGACCATATTCTCCGGTGCATCAATACCATCAAGGAGAGCCCAGAGGCGGAAGAAGCGCCAGGGTATGAGCAGCTTGAGCCATATGTGTTTGAGGTTGAAGAAACCGAGTAGGCTGAGTTGGGCGGGGGTGTACAGGCTCCAGTCGGGCTTGGCTTTGAAGATGGCAACCATGTAGCAGTAATGGATCATGACTTCCATCAAGACAAGGACCACGAAAAAGCGTATGGCGTAGAGTATATTCCGTTGAGAGGTAATGCTATGCGGCCGATATCGCAGTTGGGACATGTAGTCGTTGAATGTTAGGATGGGCCCTGCGACGAACAGTGGAGAGTACATTGTGTAAGCGAAGTAGTTGCGGAAGGAGTAGTCGGACGCTTTTGCCGAGATGGAGACGCGATCTCGCTCTGAGAGATTCGAGGGATCGAGCTGTTTCTTCTTGATGTCATTAGCATATTTGGAAGCGGGGGCTCTAGATGACCCACTTCTAGTGAATTGATGCCTCTGAAGTTCAGGCTCCAGTAGTAGTCGAGGTTAAAGCTGATGAGACGGAGGATGGTGAACTTGAACAAGGTTGCCCACTTGGGCATTAGCCCGCCGTAGCTGTCAAGCGTGTGGCCTAGGTTCCGGTTATGTTGTTGATTGTCACCGACGTTCGAGGAGGGAAGGAAGAAGCCGAATATAGTGCCAAACGAGTACCCATTGCAGAGGTCGTTGGCAAACAAGATGCCGACGTTGAAAAGCCACGTTGCGGCGGGCACGTACGCTCTTGGTAGCCTTTTCGCAATGTTGTAGTTGATGTACAAGATAAAAACAATCTTGAAGACAGAGGACCCATGCAAAGCGAATAGGAAGATGATCGAAAAGGGAACGTCGAACGAGATTCGTTGATTCAGGCGGGCATCAGCAGCAGCTGAGACGGTCAAGCCCATAGTCAGCCCACTGCCAGCAGAGGGTCGGACCTTGGTGTACGTGTCCGCTCTCCAGAATGCATCGTAGACTTTCCGAAGAAGAGGGTGCACGATTACAAGGATGACGAGGTAGGGTATGTTCTGTCGAAAGCCCCGATACTGAATGTCGGAGTTGTCCTGGGAGACTTTAGCAAGTTGAGGACGACTGATGCCCTGGAGTGCGAACATACAATTTTACGGCCACGTATCCAGCCGTCGGAGAGCAAATGGCGGTACTCGCGGTAGCTTGGATGTGACACTGGATCATGTTAACCATTGATCGTTCGTCCCTCCGTTTGTACTAGCCTTTAGACACTTCAACGTTCTTCGCGAACATGAAGTAGATGGCATACGCTAGGACGGCGATGTAGAAATAGAACTCTGACGTGTTCCAACGCGACGGCTCAAGCCTCTCTTCTTCCCTGCCTTTGGCCTGTCCATTCCGCTCTGGCAGTGGTGTTCCAGGGTCGAGCTCGCGCAGCTCGAGCGCCTCCTTTGGGGGGTGGGTGGCCGGGACGATGAAGCGAGTGTCGAGCGTGTCCAGCGAGTACAGCTGGCGGATGTACTTGAGCCACATGATGTTTACTGAGCTCAGCGGGACATAGCGGCGTGCTAGGTGAGCGGTTCGGGCGTTGCGCGACCCCAGGCAGACGGCGCGATGCTGCGGTGAGGAGGGAGGCTCGCCAACCTCAAAAGTCCAGCGCCCTGATGCCGCCTCCCACCGACACGGATCCCAGCCCCCACCACCGCACCCCGAGACAGCGCATAATCAACGAGTCAACACGCGTCAAACCACTGCAGTTGTCGCCAATTGAAGCTCCACCACGCTGCGGATGCCGTCATAGCCTTGCGCCATGAACAATCCTAATTCCTCGAGCGCGCCGGCCCAGGGCGAGTACGCCGGAGGTGAGCAGCGCGCCCACGAAGCTCCACATGCGCCTTCTGACCAACCCCACAGATGAGGTCTCTGCGATTGTGCTCGACCCCGGCTATTCCACCACACGCGCTGGCTTTGCCGGCGAAGACGTCCCCAAATCCGTCGTTCCCTCGTTCTACGGCCAGCTCGACTCCGACTCGGGCTCGCAATATCTGTTCGGCGAGAACGCGATACACAACCCGCTCGGCAACCTACACGCGAAGAACTACTGGGGCTCAGACGGCATTGTCGAGGATTGGGATACCGCGACGAAGCTCTGGGAGTATGCGATAACATCGAAGCTTACAGGCGCAAAGGCGGGACACCCTTCGAAAAACGGCCTGAATGACGGCACGAGTACGAATGGCGATGCCATGGATGTGGACATGGATGCGGTCGAGAACCAGGAGAAGCCGCTGGAGGACAGCCCGCTGCTTATAACGGAGCCGGGCTGGAACAGCGTAAAGGCTCGCGAGAAGACCATCGAGATTGCCATGGAGGAATGGGGTACACCCGCTTTCTACCTGCAGAAAACGGGTGTCCTAGCTGCCTTTGCCTCGGGAAAAGCGTCTGGTATCATCATCGACGTCGGCGCATCGCACACCTCAGTCACACCCGTGCTGGACGGCATGGTCCTACGAAAGGGCGTCCAGAAATCCCCTCTAGCCGGCAACTTCGTCTCCAACCAAATCCGCCTCATCTTCAAGCAATCGCAACCCGAAATCCCCCTCACACCCCACTACCTCGTCAAGTCAAAGACAGCCGTCGACGCCGGCGCCCCCGCGCAGGCCTTCTACAAGACCCTCAACATCCCCCCACACGATTCCTTCCGTCGCCTCGAAGAAGAACGCGTCCTCACCGAGTTCAAAGAATCCGTCGTCGAAATCTGGCCAGGCCCCGGCCGCTTGTCAAACGGTACCAACGAAGAAATCGCAAAGAGTATGCCAGGACGCCCCTTCGAAATGCCAGATGGCTGGAACCAAGTCTTCGGCCTGGACCGCTTCCGCCCCGCAGAAGCCCTCTTCGACGCCAACGCTGCCGTGCAAGACGCCGACAACCCGCGTCCCAAAGACGAACATACGATTCCGCGCCTCGTGCAGGCTGCCGTGCAGCACGTCGACGCTGACCAGCGCCCCTTGCTCCTGCAGAACATTGTCGTGACGGGCGGAAGCACGTTGCTGTACAAGTTCAACGATCGGTTGAATTATGAGATTAACAGTATCTATCCGAGCACGAGGAACAAGCTGATCGCGCCTGGGCCTGTTGTGGAGAGGAAGTATGCGGCTTGGATTGGTGGGAGTATATTGGCGAGCTTGGGGAGCTTCCATCAGCTGTGGATCAGTAAGAAGGAGTATGAGGAGCATGGGGCGAACATCGTCGAGAAGAGGTGTCGGTAGAGCCGCGGAGATGATGCGAGCGGTGCTTCCCGCGTGTCCAGAGGTGGGATGGAGAGCTCTAACAACGTTTCGGAGTTGGTCGTAGTTATACCATTGGTAGGATCAAAAGCTTGTATGGAATATGATGAACGACTTCACAGTTTCAGGTTGAATGCTACATTGGTGCTTTCATGAGATGTTCATCATTTGCTTGCCAATATCCTTTGGCCGATCTTTCGATCTTCCCGCCAGGCTATAGTACATGTTCTCCATGCCCAACGCTGGCGTGCAATGCCTCCCCTCCCTAGTCCATTCGTCCACGCTGATCTATGAGTCCACGTCCATTGTCTCCGCCGTTGCCGTAACGCTGTCGTCCTGCAGCTCATGCACGGTAACGTACTTGCTAATCTCTTCCCTCGTGATGATCTTCTCATTGAGCACTGCCGTCGTACCGGGCTGGAACCTGTAGTTCCTCTGCTTCTTCTCACGCACGTTCGGCGTAATGTGATTCCGCATCAAAGTCGTCTTCTCCTCGGTGATGACGGCCACATCCACGTTGCTACCAGACCCCAAATCGTTCCAGATACCGGCCTGAATGGCGTCCGCGCACAGCTTCACAGCGTCGTCCCTCTTCATATCACGCTTCCACTGCGTCTCAAAAACGGACATGGCCGCCAGCGAACCCGAGCCCATGGTCACGTACGGCAGCTTGTCGGTGGAGCCGTGGGCGTGCACAGTGAAGAGGTGGGAGCCAGTCGGATCAACACCGGCGACGACGAGGTAGGCGCCGATGTGGCCTTGGTGGCGGAAGAGGTGCTGCTTGAGCAGCGTCATGCACGTTACGACGCGGGGCTTGCGGCCGGTGGAGAGGGCGTGCAGCTCGAGGTTGGAGGAGATGATGGCGGTGGTAAACTCGGTGTCGGCGGCTGTTCCGGCGCCGGCGCACCAGATCTGAGGAGCGATGTAGTGGATCTTCTCGCAGTTCTGTCGTGCTGTTAGATGCGGTGGAGGGCATGTTCTGGCGGGAGGCGCACCTTGTCTGCCACTATGGGACCGCTTGTGGCTCGTGTGTCTGCTGCAATCACCACGCCGCCGTCAAAGAGACAGCCCACAATCGTCGTGCCGGTGCTCGTGGCCTTTGGCAGCGGGATACCCTGGGCGTGGAGCGCGGCATTGCGATTGTGGTTGCTGAAGTCGAAGCCGCCCATGGTGTGATTCTTGTGCGAGAGACGGTAGTATGAACTCGGGTGTGGTATGGCAAAGCGGGCGGCGGGTTTTGTGATGCCTGTGGGGAAGGGGAGGTTGTTTGGGGCGGCGGTAGGCTGTCGTGGTTGACGACGCAGCTGTCGATTGCCTGAGCTCTCCAAAGTCAGAGTCCGTGCTAGCTTCCTGTGCTTGGCAGATCGGCGCGCGTTCCCCAAACATTCGTGAGAAAGTGCAGCAGCGCGTTAGTGAAGCATCCCCCCATCACCCTTGCCTTGCCGCTCTTCACCACCAGAGCGCCAGGCTTCCTTCGCCCTCACGATTCTTAACAAAAGCTTCGAACTCTTCCGCCCGAGCCCGCCCCGGCTCTCACGTTCCTTTTCCCAATCGCCGACCCTCCAGCGGTCCACCTCCAATGCGAACATCCGACCAGTAGCCCGTAGAACAGTGTCGCGCGAGATCAGACCAGAGTATCTGCTTGCCAGCATGGCGTTCGGACTCAACCAGCAGGTGTCGGTCAACGTGGGCGGGGACATTGCGGACATCTCCACCGAGGTAGGCAGCTTTCGATTACACGTCCAATCTTCTTCCGAGGCCCTGGTTTGCATGACCACCAAAGCTAATGCGCGCAGGTTATCGGCTTCTCTGCTCTTGGCCTTGGATTGGAGGGCGCAAAGAAGGTGAAGCTACTCCCAACCCCATGGCCTAGCGACGACGTTCCTCCAGCCACTGCTACACTTCTAGCCGTCGCCTCGAAGCGCGGCCTCCTCGCCGCTGCCGGTCCCGATGCCCTCATCCTCACCTCTACCGAAAAAGCACGGCACGCTTTCAAAAAGGACGCCAAGGACAATGATGTGGTCACGGATTTCGCGCCCGATGTCACACTCCCCGTACCCCGATTGCGCCAGGTTGCTTTTTCCGCCGACGAGGATTTCCTCGTCATCAGCTCAGAGAAGGAGGGCGGTCTGGCAGTATTCGCAGTGGATGATCTGCTCCAGCAGAAAAAAGAGCCGGGACAGCAGATAGCCACGGCCAATACCCCGGTCAGGGCTATGCTTCCAAATCCAAGTCTTGATCTGTCCCAGTACATGGTCGTGATTCTGGATTCTGGACGGTTGGACCTCATCGACATCACAACTGGAACTGCGATAACGGTACGAGACGAAGGCGTGACCTGTGCCGCATGGAGCGTAAGGGGCAAAGCATTCGTGGCTGGCTTCGCAGACGGAACGGCCACCATATACATGTCAGCCACACGTGAAGAGCGTGGCAGAATTCCACGACCAAAAGATCTAGGTGACGGTTACACCAGTATGTTTTCAGCATGCCCGTATGCTGAGTAGAATGACTAATTGTTCTAGTGTCGGGAGTCTTTTGGCTCAACAATGAGGAATTCCTCTTAGTACATTCTCCGCCACATGATTCGTCTGAGGAGGATACGCTATTCAACATTGTCAAGTGCGACAAGACTTTCAATAGCTTCTCTTTTCAAAATTCGCCCTATCCGCTACTGTACCCAGCAATGGACGGTCCGTTGCGGAACCCTCCTATTCGTTACTCTGTTGCAAGACTTCGAAACTGGGAGCCAGTGCTCGCCGATATGCTCATCCTAACTGGCACCAACTCCTCGGACATTGCCGTTCTCACAAACACGACTGAGCACATAGCGCCGGACCAAGTAAGCGTTAACGAGTATCAGAAAGCAGGCCTCATCGATAGTAGAGCGGCATCAGTTCCGCGCATGAGTTTAGGTGAGGATGGCGAGAGTGTCATTATTGGCGAAGCTTTGGATCTCTCTAGCAAGGATAAAGTGGAGCGCCCAGCACCCCGACTGGAGGAAATATCTGAATCTTCGACTCCTCTGCCTGCCTACATGGTCCTTACCCATGAAGGAATACTGGCCGCGTGGTGGGTCGTTCATGACAAATCCATTCAGGAGGGTACCAGTGCCCCTGGCCTCACGTACCCAGAACAGAAAACCGAGTCAACAACACCAGCGAAAGCGGCACCACAAGAATCGAAGCTCACGTCCGTGTTTGGGCAGACACCATCAAGTGCATCAAACACACAGCCCAGCTCAGCATTTGGGCAGCCTACAGCCACCTTTGCCGCTCCTTCTGCTCCTAAATTTGGAGCGACCGGATTTGGCACACCGACTCCGGCTTTTGGGAAGCCATCGCAACCGGCGTTTGGCCAACCTTCTGCGCCAGCGTTCGGAGCACCTTCTACTCCAGGGGCAGCAGCTGGCTTCGGTAATCGTCAGTCACCATGGAATGCTCAACCTAAGGCACCGACTTCGCAAACGCCAGCCACTTCGTTTTCGAGTAACTCCGGGGAGCCATCAGGGTTTTCTAAGTTTGGCGCGCAAGCTCCGGCTGGAGGATCTGCCTTTTCCAGTTTCGGCAGCGCCAATGGCGGTCAGTCTGGCTTCTCAGGCTTCGGACAACAGAAGCCAGCATTTTCGGGTCTTGGACAGCAGACTTCGGCATTTGGGGGTGCGTCCAACGGCTTCAAGGGGCTAAGCACAGAACCGAGCTTCGGTGGTTCTACCGTGACAATACCATCGGGTACTGGGTCTTCATTGCCTTCCTGGGCGGGAACACCTGCATCGGAAGGGTCCGTTTTTGGACAGGGCACATCTTCATTCGGATCCAACAAGGAGTCGGAGACCAGTGACGTAAGTGATGTACAGAACAGAGAGCGAGACGAAGCGACGCCAACTCCCCAACTCCCGCCGGCCCCACCAAAGGGCGCTCTCGGTCTTCCCAACAACGGGTTCGAGCTTGGATCTACCTTCCAGAGCGACAGCTCGTCGAAAGACGTACAAGAGAAACCTGCGACTACATCGGGTGACTCGTTCTTTGGAAATGCTTTCGCTTCTACGTTGCCGCCTGCAACACCCAACAAATCAGAGCAAGGCAAGGGTTTGTTCGGTGCGTCTACTACTCCTGCCACACAACCGAAGCCATCAGGCCTTCTCTTTCCCGCGGCAACCCCGTCACAGGATACTTCCACACCCAAAGCCGCACCTCCAAAAGAAGCAGCTGTTCCCGAGGAAGCACCTCTGCCACCGGATTTCACGACGTGGAAGCCTCCAAAGACTGATGACGATCTACCACCGCTTGCCGGAAGCCCTCCCATCAAGGTCGAAGCTCCTGGGTCATCCATGTCATCGGGGCCGTTATCCGACGATGATGACGACGACGACGACGACGACGAAGAAGAAGAAGACCAGCAAGAGAAAGAGCAGGAAGACGATATTGAAGTTGAGGAAGACGAGGATGAGGATGACGAGGACGACGTGGATGAGGATGGTGACACGCAGGAGCCATCGCCATCAGATGCTACGCGTCGAACCCGATCGTCACAGTCAGGCTTTACGTTACAACACAGCGTCAATCAGTCCCCTCGCATACTCCCTGCCGCTCCTACACCACCTCCCACTCGGGGTGCTTTGCCGGGCCAAGCTGCCTTTGGTCCCCAATCTACTTCGCATACTCCCCTTGGTCAAACACCCAAGGCCAGCCCACTGTCATTCGGACAATCTGCGGCCACCCCGCAGTCGACTGCTCCCGGAGGGTTGTTTATGCAGCCACCTTCGTTTGCTCCACCACATCGCCCGATGCGCCCGATACGCTCCCCCAGCCCGGTCCGAGCGGCATCTACCTCTGCGCTCGGAGGAGTTCGCCGGGAACCAATGATCGCTCCTGAAGCCTCGTTGAGCGCATCGATACAGCGACCGAGCCCATCCACTCTACAACCTCAGTTCTCCGATCTGGTTGATGACGAAGATGAGCGGATTCGTCGTGAGCTCGATAGCGACATTGAACCCAGTCGAACCCTAGACAGCTTCCTTGCACGGCAAGAGTACAGTGGAGCTTCGTTGGGCAAAACTGGTCATGCTGCTCAGATTGAGATTGTTTACCGAGACATCAACAACATGGTGGACACTTTAGGCTTGAACTTGCGCTCGCTCAAAGCTTTCATGGAGTATCACGAACAACCACAACGAGACACTGACGTGGATCGAGCTGCACTAGAAGAAGTTTTGGAGCAGGGCGAAGAAGGGTCGTGGTTTGAGAACTGGTGTCTTGCTGAAATAGAGGACTTAGCAGAGTTGGAGAACGAACTTGAAGGAGAGCTGGATGACGGACGTGTGCAGGATGTCCTCGACAAACTTAGCCAGTTGGCTCGGTTGCTTCGTGACCAGGCGAGGTTGAGCACGAAGGTGAATGACATCCGGCGCGACACGGTCATCAATCGCAAAGACCCAGAGAAGGTTGAAGGGCGCCGCAAAGCAGCCTTGCCCAAAGAGCTTGCGGATCAGCAGAAAGCATTGCGCAATGACTACGCACAGTTGTTGACGCAGCTTAGTCAGGCCGAAGAGGCTGTTTTCCTGCTCAAAACAAAACTCGCATCACGACATGCAGAGAATGGCAAAATGGCAGCCGTTCCGACCGTCGATGCCGTGAAAGGTACGATCAGCAAGCTCATCAACATCACGGAAAGGAAGAACAACGAAATCACTCTCCTGGAATCCAAGCTCCGCAAAATCGGTCTCGGAGACTCTAGTCGACCAACCTCTTCTTCCTCGCACCAACCCGGCACTCCGCGACGGTCTCGTCGTGCTCGTGACGTGGAAAGCCCTTTGGCCACTCCGCCTACCGCGGCGAGTCGAATGAGCCTGAGTGAGTTGAGTCGGAAGGCGTTGACGCCAGAGGTCGAAGCAACACCTACAAGGGGTGGTTACGGTTTCTATTACACGCCTGAAGGGAGTCCTACTTCTGGCAGGGATCTGGTCAAGTTGGGTGACATGGTGGAGGAGAATCTTGCTGGATTGAGGGAGACAGCGAGGCGACGAAGGAAGATTGCCGAGGCCCTTGCGTCTGCGCTGGTCGAGCGGGGAGTGAAGCAGACCAGAGTCAACTAATGGAGTGCCTATGGAACGAATGTGTATGATTAGGGGCACTGTGTGTTTGAATACCAGATGAGCACGGGATGTCGAGCTGGCATTGGGTCTTTTTGGACACGAAGCAGACGTAGAGTATCAATTTTGTACAAACCAAAGACGTATCTACAAGTCAGTACGTCGCGTTCAAAAGCCTGTTCGCGAGTTCTCTGCGATGTCGTGACGAAGTGATGCCTCCCTGAAACAAGGCGGCGTGATCCAAGCTCCCTCCGTTGCCCCGTGGATGGGAGTGGGAACAATCGGAGGAGGTGCGAAAGCACGTGACACCCTATTAGCCCCAAATTGAGCACTCGCGACGCGCGCGTTGGCGCTTGCGAGGTTCCTCCGCTGTATTTATTCGCTGTTCACCGCTTTCACGAAACTCCACAACAATACTCTTCGGCACTCGACATCTTCCGCACCCCATAACTACCGCACTCATAGCGCTCTGCATCTCAGTCACATCAGCACCCCGCTATCGTCTTCACGCCCCCACTTCAGTCAAGATGTCTGTTGTCTCGCTGCTCGGTTGCGAGGTCAAGAACAACCCGGCCACGTTCGACGCGCCGTACGAGTTTGAGATCACCTTCGAGTGTCTGGAGCAGCTGCAGAAAGGCAAATTCATCGGTTGCTGTTACCTACCCTCACGCTAACGTCTCTACTACAGACCTCGAGTGGAAGCTGACCTACGTTGGCTCTGCCACCTCGTAAGTGCTCGGACAAATTGGCACTACTACCGACAGACACTGACGTGCACAGGAACGAGCACGACCAAGAGCTCGACTCTGTCCTCGTCGGGCCCATCCCCGTCGGCATCAACAAGTTTCAGTTCTCCGCCCAACCTCCGGACCTATCACGCATTCCCAATAGCGAGATCATTGGCGTCACTGTCATTCTCCTGAGCTGCAGCTACGATGAGCGAGAGTTTGTGCGCGTGGGATACTACGTGAACAACGAGTACACAGACGAAGCGCTCCAACTAGAGCCGCCGGCGAAGCCCGTCATCGAAAAGGTGCGGAGGAATATCCTGGCGGAGAAGCCGCGAGTGACCCGTTTCGCGATAAAATGGTATGACTCATGCCCATCATGTAACCTAGGCAACATTTCTCGCTAACTGTGGGACAGGGATTCCGAGGAGTCTGCTCCACCAGAGTTCCCCCCTGACCAGCCCGAGGCCGACCTTACCGCAGACGGTGACCAGTACGGCCTGGAAGAGGAGCAGGAGGAGGAAGAGGTCGAAGCTGAGGCTGAGGGTGCTGCTCCTGCCGAAGGTGAAGATGCCGAGATGGCTGGCGCCGACGAAACCGCTGGACCTGCCGTTGACGAGGATGCCGCTTCGGAGGCGGGCAGCGAGGAGATCGACTTGGAAGAGGAGAGCGAGGGCGAGTCTGATGAGGAACAAGAGGGTGAGGAGGAGGGCGGTGACGACATGGAGATGGATGAAGCTGGTGCCAATGGTGACAAGAGTCACCCACAGCAGCCCGTCCAGCCCAGCGCCGACGTCATGGTCCATTAGATCTTTTCTGATCTTTTGCTGACTTTGCAAACCAGTCGACAACATACAGACAGCTACGGCATCGGCTCCATCCACTCCTGTGAAGATCTCTTTGCATCTACCGAACGTCACCCTACATGTATCGCCCTCTAGCTATCGGAAAGAGGCTTAAAGGCGTTTTCCTTCGTCCATCTATCGCACAAGCGACTTTGTCTTTTAGTTGGTGGGCGCGCAGACTTGCTGTTGGGAAATGTCTGCGATGGTTCTGTATACCTGGGGTGGAGGTGTATGGGAAAAGGCTATGGGAGATGGTATTCTTGGGATACTGCAGAGTTTCACCTTGCTAGCGAGCATGAGTAGGAATACGAATACGCCCATCAACTTTATACACGTCTCACCTCTTCTGGGGTTTGCATGCTCCAATGAGTGATCTGGTCTCGCCCGAGCTGATTGATCTCTTCTGCAACGATCTGCAGCGGCTGCCGACCTAAGGCCTCGGGAATATGATGTTCATGGTTCGCGGTTCCGAGCTTTTGAGGATGCAACTTGCAGAGCGGGCCTTGCAGATGTACGACGACTTGACCGTTTCACTAGATATCTCGGTACGGCCTCGCATGCATATGCACAGTTTTAGCAAAAGCTTGTTGTGGCTCTGGAGGAATGCGTCGTACGTAGCGCCACGCAATAAGAGTGCATGCCAAAGCTGAACTGGGCCGAGCATTTGATGAGTGGACTTCATTTCCCTGCGTCGTATACAGTTCAGCCCAGGGCGAAGTCGTGATGCCCAATAGGCCAGGCACATGCGAAACACGCCAGATGCGGTTGCTCATGGCTCCAGGCGGGCCACTCCCAACATGGCCGCCATGGCACAGCCTCTTCCCAGGTCCCGACAGAGCATGCTGGCGCAGCCCTGTGCAGCACTGGTGCTCCCGACGCGCCCGAAAGTCACGGACATTTATAGCATTCGGGCTACCTGGGGAGCGCGCGTCTCCATGTTTACAGGAAGCGGCGCGGACAAGGCTGTGCCCTATATCCGACTCTGCGTGTTGACGGACGCGCCATCAGTGTCTGGCTTGCAGGTGCTTATACACGATCCGTGGAACCAAAGACGTCAGACAGGCCTGTCCTCCACCTGCAACACGTCGCTCAGCTGTCTGTTTCGGCGACAAACGGCTGTCTCGAGCTGTTTGATTCCAGTTGCCTCTTCACCTCTTGCGCGCGCACAGCCCCTCTTTGCTGTCCTGACGCCAGCATTTGCCTCTGGATCGTATTGCGCGCCCTGTAGCCCGACGACGCGCCTGCTTGCTCGCCCGCTGTGCCTACAACCCATCGCTACTTATTGTCCTCGGTGCAGCCCCGAGGAGCCGTCCGTCTGTCTGGTGGCACGGAGCGACCGGTAGAGCTCCGCGTGCATCGGCATACCCCGCCACCGCAACCATGTGAGTAGATGGTCCACACTGCCCTGTCGGCCCATCACCAGGCCTCCGACCGACTGCATCCATGAACTGTTCCCGGCGACTGGACGTGTCGCGTCGCTCCGTCCACGCTGCCCTCTTCTTTGTCGACTAAGGCTGACCTCCGCGCCGTGTGCTCTCTGCAGCCAGGCTTGCCAAACAATGAGCTATCAACAGGGCCAGCCGACCCTCGGGGCGACGTTTGTCCCGGGGGGCTTCGATGACTACTACATGCCGGCACCCTCGCCGGAGGTCATTTCTCCAGCACCTCAGCGGTTCGTCTTACCTTCCAATGCCCCGAAATTGCGCGCTTGCTGACGTTCCCTTTGCGCGGTAGGATCATGCCAGAGGTGCCCGAGAACATGCAGGACAACCTCGCTCACTTGGAATTAGAAGCAAACCCACGAAGCGCCCACGCGCCCATGTCGCCGCCAGCGCAGCAGGGCTTCCAGCAGCCCGCGCCCTTCCCGCCGCGAGCTTCGAGTTTCCAGGGTGACCAAGCTCCTCCCCAGGCACCGGGACAGGGGCAATGGCCGCTCAGGCAAGCGAGCATTTCCTCGGCTTTCAAGCAGCCGCCGAGCGTGCAACCGCAAATGATGCAGCAGCCGTCCAACCATGACTACCACAGCTTCGCTCAGAGCAGCGAGGCCCCCAACTTTTCCATCTTCCCGAAGCTCCCGAACCGACCGCCGAATGTGCCACCGTCAGATGATGAGAAGGAGGCGACGCTGGAAAACGCGCGCCTGCCAGTGCTCAACTCGAACGATCCGGAGATGCAGCTAGCATGGGCGCAGGACGCGCTGGCGTACGTGGACACGGCGCAGCTGCACGAGCAGCGCATTGCGGAGATCCAAGGCGCCCGCCCAGCTACGCCTGCGGTGGAACACCAGCTGCGTGTCGACGCTATGAATGTGACCGGGTTCCTGGCCGATCAGTTCCACCCCAAGGCTGAATTCATGCGCGGCATGTGGCTCGAATTTGGAAAATTTGGGCTTCGGATCGATAAGAAGGAGGCATTCCGGTCCTACACTCGCGCGGCCCAGAAGGGCTATGCACGGGCAGAGTACCGCATGGGCATGCAGTTCGAGCAGTCGAATGACCCCATCAAGGCCCTCCAGCACTACAAGGCGGGCTCAGAAGCTGGAGACTCGGCATCGAATTACCGACTGGGCATGATGACACTGCTGGGACAGCATGGGCAACAACAAGACTTCGCAAGAGGCATCCAGTTGATTCGCCAGGCCGCAGCGACTGCTGACGAGAATGCCCCTCAAGGTGCTTACGTTTTGGGCATGCTACAGGCTCGAGAGCTGCCTCAGATCAACGTTCCGGAGACGTTTCTCCCATACGACGAGAAGGGTGCCAGGCAAAACATTGAGAAAGCTGCGTATCTTGGTTTCGCGAAAGCACAACTAAAGATGGGGTCTGCCTATGAGCTTTGCAGTCTTGGCTGCGAGTTCAGCCCTACTCTTTCCTTGCATTACAACGCGCTAGCTTCGCGACAGGGCGAGGCTGAGGGGGACATGGCAATCAGTAAATGGTTCTTGTGCGGCAACGAGCCAGACTTCCTAAAGAACGAAGAGCTAGCCTACCAGTATGCGCAACGCGCCGCCGCCGCAGGCCTGGCTACTGCTGAATTCGCCATGGGCTACTTCAACGAGATCGGCATGCATATTCCAGTCAACCTTGACAAGGCACAGGAATGGTACGTGAAGGCTGCCAAAAACGGCAACAAGGATGCAGAAGGTCGCATCGAGAGCATTGGAATGTCGCGAACGTTATCGAAGAGGGACCACGAGAAGGTTGCCATCAACAAGATCAAGTCACAGCACGGCTCCATGCGTGGTCAGCGCCCTGCGAGACTGCAGAAGATGGCTGCACCAGCATTACCGACCATCGAAAGCTCTCCTTCCGACTACGGCGATTCCCCTGCGACGGCCACTCCAGGCGGCGCTCGGTTACCCGATCGCAACGCCTCCACTACCCCTTACCCAGTATCAGACCAGCCTCCAAATCTCGGGGGCGCACCGGCTCCTTACGAACGCTCAGCCTCGGCAGCACCATATCCCATGGACAACGGTCCGCCACGGATGGACTCGAGACCTAGTTTGGCTGGTGGCTTCGCACCGGAACTACGAGCTGCAAGTGCTCGACCTGTGTCGCAAGCTTTCAACATCAATCCGAGCCTGTATGGTCCTGGACCGGGACCTCCACCTCACGATCCCTATGGACGTGGACGCATACCGCCACAGGGGCCACAGGGGCCACAGGGAGGAAACTACGGCCAACTTCCTATGCGTCCAGCCACTAGTGTAGACAGCATGGGTCGCGGGGGCGGACGAATGCCTAGCGGTGGGCCACCAGGAGGTCCAGGTGCTTACCGGCAACCTGGAGGAGGACCAAGTGCTCAACGGCCAGAACTGCGGCCAGCTACGTCGCAACCCGCTGATATTGGCTTTGCTGCACCAGACGGCCGGAACAAGCTCCAGAAACCTGGAATGCTTAAAAAGCAGGGCACACTACCAGACATCGGTTACGTCGCGCCGCTGGAGCCCAGACAGCACACGCGCCCGTCTACAGTGCAGCCAGGACAAGAGAGCAGGTCATCTTCACGGCCACTCGACCGGCCCTCCACTGCAACACCAGGGCCACGGCCAGGACAGGGACAGGCTCCTCGCCCCGGATCTGCTGGGCGACCATCAGCGCAGCATTCCATGCCCCAAGCTCAAGGTTCCAAGCCGGGCCTCTCACCTATACCATCCAAGGCATCTACACCACAACCGTCCCCCGGGAGGCCAAAACCTTCCACGGCGCAGACCGCACAACCCGCACAAGCGCCGAAACCGCCACCTTTACAGCACGCTTCCACCGCGCCTGGCAAGGGCCCAAAGACGTTTGATGAGATGGGTATTGGTCAGGCGCCAAGTGACAAGGATTGTGTAAGTCTTTATTGCCTTCTGATCTATCATGAGCCGTCACTAACAAGCTCCAGATTGTCATGTAACTAGTTCGTACCACGGGTGCGCAGCATTTGGATGGAATTTGCATAGCGGCGGTTTCCCTTCTGCGAATGTAGCATGTTGCATAGAGTTGCATTTAGCCTCGACGCGAGCAGTAAAGACTCATTCCTATTTCTATACCCACGTCTTGGTAATGCTGCGATCTTGAATTGGAGGATTGGTTGGGTTTTGCACATAGACAAAAATGCTATTCGTGGCATCATTGGCTGGTCTCGCTGCGTGCGCTATTGCTTTCGATTTTGCTTTTCTTTGGAGCGACGAAGGAGCTTTCGTCTGGTTTTGGTCGGGTCCCGCATGTGCGGTGGGCGGTGCCTTCCTTGATCGCGTTGCACGTGCTTAGGCGTCGTAGTACCGTCGTTTCTGCCTCGAAGATTAAGACTCAGCCAACCCAAACTCTTCCATCCCTCTTAAATCTCCCTCGGTATTACCATTGACTGTCCATACGTACATCCGTCGCAAGCTTATCATGGCCCCACGCAAGAAAACGGACGAGAAGCCCACCACGAAGTCGAGCCCCAACGAGCAAGTGGATGCTGTATTGAATTACTTGCGTGAGTCCTGCTGCCGTTCACCTGTTGAGCTTAATGAGCTGACACGTTTGTAGGGAATCAGAAGTGAGTCTGGGTCGAAGTGGGTACGCGTTGGTGAATGTTGCTGACCATTCATCGCTGGCAGCCGTCCGTACTCGGTAAGTGACGCGATTTGTGCTAGCAGCGACAGCCGCTGACTTCGCATAGGCTGGTGACGTCTCTGCCAATCTTCACAACAAGGTCACGAAGGGTACGTGGTTCTTATGAGTTGATCGTAGGTGTGGGGACTGATGAAGCGCAGCTGCGGCGGCGAAGATCTTGAAGGATCTCCATGAGCACAACGAGATTGAAGGGCGTGCAGCTGGTGAGTAAAAGAGTTCACTCAGTACCAGTTCAGTATATTAACATGTCGCCAGGCAAGCAGATCGTCTATCATGCAATCCAGGTATACTTTCTCCGATCTCCATTCGCCCTCCGCTCTTCACTAACCCTATCCAGAACCCCGAAGACTCCTGTACCCCCGAGCAACTCGCCGACCTCGACACCAAGACTTCTGACCTCCGCACCCAAACCACGATCCTCCTCGCCACAGCCAAAACCCTCCGCAGCACGCTCTCTTCGCTCAACTCCACCCTCAGCACCGCCGACCTCATCGCTAACGTACAGGGCCTCGAGGCCGAGAGGGTGGAGATCGAAGGTAGAGTGGAGAGCTTGAAGGCAGGAAAGGCGAAGAAGGTCACGAAGCGGGAGAGGGATGAGGTGGAGAGGCAGTGGAAGAGTTGGGGTGCGAGTGCGAGGAAGAGGCAGAAGATTCGTGGGACAGTGTGGGGGGTGATTGAGGATGTGGTGCAGGAGAAGGATAAGAGGGCTGAGCTTAGGGAGGAGCTTGGCTTGGATGATTAGGGGGTGTGGAGGGTCGATGATGGGAAGTATATGTGTGGGTCGCTAGGGCGTATGCAGGGGATGTGTATGCATGACGTGCACAAAATGGGGAAGTCGAACATGTTGATGGAGATGTAAGGCAGACTTCGACGAGATGACTTCGACGATGCGCAGCTATCTAATCTGAGGTATATCCACATCTGATGCTCCAACGCCTCCGCAATGCATATGGCAGTAAATGCAAATGCCAGATCTGTGTCGTCAACGCTGATTCTCATACTCTACGTCTCTTTCATAATGATTAGACAAATCTGATTCGCCCTCGGCATGTGTTAGAGCCTCTAACTCCTTCCCCAAAGCAATGGCCTCAGCCCGTCCTCGATCAACATCGACCATCATCATGATGGGGAACGGTAATCCGATCAAAACAGCCAGAAACCAGAATGCCTGTTCCACCGTCAGCACATAGTCTCACCTTTTCACCATCTAAAGGTAGGAACAAAGAGGGGACTTACAGGTCTAATCTCGCCATACGCATCCGTGATAGCGCCCACGATAGCAGGCCCAAATATACTACTCCCCTTGTCCGTAATGGCGTACAAAGCGTAAAACGCAGCCTCGTACCCGGGCGGAATCAGCTCTCCAAACAAACTCCTGCAGTAGCTACTCAGCCCACCGAGCACAAAGCCGTAGACAGCGCCGAGCGGGTACATTTCCCACTGTTGCTGGAGTCCAAAGACGCCCATGCGCTGGATTGCGGGGATGTAACCGAGCAGACCGTACAACGGGATGAGTTCGAAGATAAGGATGCAAGCGAGAATTGTCTGGGAGGGTTTGAGACGGAGGAAGATGCTAATCCGGGACCATGTAAAAGCGCCTAGGACGCCGCTTACGGTCGCGATGACGTTGATGAGAGCGAGCATGGCGTAGCCCATTCCTAGGGTTGTCTTTGCGAAGAGAACTGCTGTGCCGGACACGGTAGCTATACTGTCGCTGAGCAAGAACCATGCTGCAAGGAACAGAAGGACGTCTTTCAAATGACGGGCGTGCTTTACGGTGCGCCCAAGCGACTTCCACGAATATGTGAAGTACGCAAGACAGGTTGCCAGGTTGCCCTTTTGCGCGGAGATGTGGAGCGGTGGGCCGGGCCGGGGGCGCAACCACATGGCTGCTGGGATGGTGAAGACGAACCACCATGCGCCTATGATGAAGAGGACTACACGCAAACCGAAGTTGGAGTTGCGGAAGGCAATTACCACGAGGATGGACAATGTTTGCACGAGGAGGGCGGCTATGTATCCGATCGCGATGCCGTAGGAAGAGATCTTGGTGGACAATGCTAGTTCCGGGGATGGGGTCGCGTTTGAAGTTGGATTGGGGACGGTGAGGTCGGCGGATGATCGTGTGCGTGGAATAAGGGCTGTTGTTGCGTCTACGACACCGTCAAGCACATTGTCCTCTCTGGCGAGCTCGTTGGAGTACTGGGCGTCGCGGACGAGGGATGCTTCGTTGGGAGACTCGGTGGAGTCGTCGTCCAGATAACTTGATTCTCTCGATATGTTGGCATAGCGAACCGTTGGGTGGAATCTCACGAGCAGAGGGAGGAAGGAATTCAAGAGGACAAAGCTAGCGCCAAAGCAGGTATTTGCGATGATGGCAAGGACCGCGCCTAGGAGGTAGACCTTTGGAACCACTGGCAGAAAGAGCATGGTGGCGGTGCTGCCTATGAACGCGAACCAGAGGAGCAGCGTTTTGCGGAAGCGGCCGTGGTCTGCGGCGCCGGACATGGATATGATGAGGAGCGCTTGGATCAGGACGCTCAGGCTGAAGGTGTACATTGCAAAGGACGCGGTGTTGATCTCGACGCCGAGGAGGTAGACGACACATTGTCCATTGTCCTGGGGCGAGGAGAGGGCGGAGACGAGGGGTGTGGTGGGGAGGGTAGCTTTGCATGGTGTGGTGCGGTCGGAGAGAAGGACGCCATTCTCGCGGGCGAGTTGTTCCAGGGTTACGGGAATGAAGCTGCCAATGCCACAGACCACGAAGACCTATAGAGCCGTTCAGCATTTGTGCATGTCCAAGTGGGCCAAAGCTTCACAGAGCTCAAGCGTACCTCGGCAGCCCAACCGTACATGTAGAAGCCAGACAGCTCCTTGTCGCTTGTTAGGCGCGTGTCCTCGCCGTCATAGTTCGGGGGCGACGAATTCGAGTCCATGGCGGAGTTCTCCTCGGACATGCTCTGCTCGTCATCGGCTTCGTTGCTGGGCGACAACGAGGGGGCTTTGGAGAAGGTTGAAGCATGGCGGAGGAAGTCCGGACGCGCATGCGGAGGAGGCAGCTCGGGAGCCCGGGGCGTCATGTTTGTAGTCCACGCTCACGCCGCCGAGACCGCGCTGTGATTGGCGGCCGACTGTGTCACCTCGCGCGCGACATGGCAGACAGCCAAGGGATCGTAGACGACTTGGGGGTGCAGCAGGAGACTTGGGATCAGAAGAGCAGAGAGGTCGGGTAGCACCGAGGGGGAGGGGGAGATGGAGATGCGGAGACGCTGCGACATGTTGGTGGGTAGATCTGGCGCCGTGGAGCGTGCATACACCTTGCTGCTGGGCAGTACCAGGTGACTGATAGGCATGTGACGGGCCCAAACGGACCGCACGCAATATTGAAGCCAGACCGGACGTGGTGATGTGCAGGCTTGTGCATGCAACAAAACCGCTGCGTTTACGGTTTATGCAGCCAGCGCGGCGGTCGGCAGACGAGGGGGGCGGACGTCGCTCAAGGGAGCGGAGCATTCACCCATCTTCCGCCGTTGCCAGCGTCTCATGGTTGCCGATGGCTTGGCGGCCCGACCTCATTCTACATGCCAGCAACGTCAACACTGCACTCCACTCCACACCACACCACCCACGCCATCCACCGCAGCGCGATCGCGATCACCCGTGCAACGCGATCCTCCGTCCTCCTCGATACCCTTGCGCAGACCCTGCTGCCACCACCGAGTCACTCGAAGACATAGAGCCAGCTGCGAGCCCTTTCACCCGCTGCATACACCCATACGCTTTCCCCTCGGCCTCGATCCCAGCGCATCGCGAGACATCGCGCGCATAGAGCCTCGCTCTACCTGTCGGAACTCACCCTCGCAACGACGCCCCTGCGCACATCGCAACCCTACGCCCAGCGGCCGCCCCCTTGTCCGCACCATCTCCACCACCCCCACGATAGCGCACACGACTCAAGATAACGTCGGCGCAAACACCCACGCGAGCGGAGGAAGCGGCGGGGAAGGCTGTGCAGAGCGGCGGAAGTGGCGCGCGCGCCGAAGGGCTGCAGGGCCTGGGCCAGAGTATGCCAGGCATCCTGACCATGGCATCTTGCGGCGCGGAAGGAGCTTTGGCATCACGAGAGGGGGAGAGCAAAAAGCGGAAATTCGACGAGAAGCTGGTCAACGGCGAGCGTAGCACTTCTAGGATGGACACCCCCGCCGCCGGTTCCTCAACCAACGGAGCCGTGAGCGCGCCCAGCGTGAATGGCGCATCCGTGACATTCCCTTCAGCAGCTACGCCTATGGTGGACCAGATGGCGCAGCTGCCGCCCGAACTGGAGCAGGTGGCTATGGAGTTCTATCATCCTCTCGGGAAGATGCTGCTGCGCATTGGCCAGGAATGCTACAACGACCTTGGCGAAGTCCTCCAGAAAATGGCCGATCTGCCGTCATCCCTACAAGCCAACGGTGGCATGACCAACGGCTATGGCATGTCCAACGGTGGCCAGGACAATGCGGAGCTCAGCAAGCAGAAAAAGCTTCTCTTGATGCAGTTTGCACAGGTGAACAGAGCAAAGTTTATCAAGCTGCAGGTGCTAGCTGAGTGGGGCAAACGAGCTGCAGTAGATGTCGCCAAATGCATCGACTTGATGAGCTGGGAAAAGCAGCAGACCACAGCCATGAACTCCGTCGACGAAACAATAGAGTGGATGAAGATATGTTGCGATTCTGCGCGACAACCAAATCCCGATATTCGGACGGCACTGGAGATCTTGTCGACGAAAAAGGCGGAATGGATACCAGCCGTGAGCCTCCCCTATATCGCATAGTAAGCACATGACTAACAGGTTGCAGATGGGTTACATACCGCCCGAGACAATCTCATCCGAGAAAGCGCTCAAGCTATTGCGGCACATGAACACCTCGCTTTCTATACGGCTTAACGTGCATGAAAATCTGCCCCGGTCGATGCAAAAATGGCGCGTGGAATCCGGCCGAGCGACCTTCATCGTGGATGAGGAATTCGAACTTGACCTCATATCCTTCGTAGAGGACGCTTCGGAACAGTGGCATTTCATCGATCTCCGGCTCCTGTTTTCACCAGCGCCCAGCATCGCCGTGGGAAGCTACTTCCAACTTCGACTAAAAGGGCAGGTCGACGACATCCTATGGAAGAATGGTCAGAACGGACTGAGCGAGTGTTTCAATTGGATGCACAATTTTATTCTTACTCACAAGATCAACGTTCTCCGGTCACAGGCGTATGAGCTTGTCCGCGCCGGCTGGACTGGATCGCTAAAAATCGAACCAGTCCATCGTGGGCTTGTGGTGCAATACTGGATAGACAAACCCGGCAAGAAGAATTGGATCGAGATCGGCATCAACTCGAACAAGCCGAAGAACGGAAGGGTGTCATGGAGAGGCCCCCCGGTCTCGTCGTTGGCGGTACGCTGGTTCCGGCAGGGTGTGCAGGTTAAGGATGCCGACCTCCACTTTGACTGGAAAAATCTTTCTCTGGAGCGGACGCTCGAGCATGTCATAGCGCGGCATATTGCATATTTGCTCCGGACGACACACCAGACTCTTAATCCTGCGATAACCACCAAGGCAACAATCTCCGAAACTGAACCGTCTGAATGCACGCTCGAAGCTTCCATGGGGTCCGGTGATATGACGACGCTTTCAGTGGAACCGGTGACTGGAAACTATGTCCTGCAACCCATTACCTCGCAGTCATCGAGCGCGGAAAGCGCATTGAACCGTCCCCAAGAAGCTTCAAACACTGGCTCTATCTTGACGCGGCTCCTCGCTCGTTTAGTCATCGAGCGCATCAAGAATATCGCGCAGCAGATAGGATGGCGGTCAACCACACGACAGTCATTGCGTTTGAATGTCGTGAAAGAAGCCGTCAAACTAGATGTGTCGGAGTACGTGCTGTTCTGGCCTCGGGCCTGGACACCTACGTGGGCTTTAGCTGCTATTGTGGATGCTTCAGGCGAGTCCTGGTGGATCTTCGAGCTGGGGTCCAAGGGTAGTACTGTCGAGTCTGCGCGTCGGATCGCCATTGAGGGACCGGAGGGTCAAGTCCCGCCAATCAACCGCACCACTATGGCTGGAATTGGAAGAATCGCGGTTCACACACTTGCGTATCATGTTACCGCAAGAGCGCTCGACAAGCAAGGCAAAGCTTACAGCTTAGGCGATGAGTTCGCTCAATGCCGGCACAACTCAGCATCTCAAGGCATTGTGCGTGGCTGGGTGTTGCACCTCAAAACAGCGGACCTACTCGCCTCGAAATCGGGCGAGCCTGCCTGGCTGGAGCCCGCAATGCGTGTCATGTGTCAAGGTCTCCGGTCAGACTCTCGGAACATTTGGCACATCGCGTCAGGCACTATGCTTCCGGATGCAGCTGCAGATATGCGGAGGCTCATGGCGGCCTCTCCGCAGAAGAACTTCAGCTTTTCGGAAGGCGGAAACTTTCATATCCTCCTCTCTACGCCTTTCGGAGAAGAAGTCGTCACAGAGTTGAAGGCGCGATTGCGAGATCTGGACCGCCTGCGCTCATTCGCGAAAATACTCGAGAAACGCAGGATGCCACTTGTGTCTTCCTCATTGCAGCAAGTACAGTTTCAGTACGGCCAGCACTTCACAGCGACTGTAAAGTTCGGCGAGGGGAAAAACGTCAAAGTGCACTTTGGCAACAACAACCCCCACAAACGCATCGAAAGCTTCCTCGCCAACATGATCAACGAGAAGATCATCGCTATTGAACATTTGCCCCTTGATGGCAGTCCTGGTCTGGATAGATTCTGCACCACGCTCCTACTCACACGTCCTCTCCTCTCCACACTTGACGCAATCGCCATCCAACAAACGGGAAATTACAAGAATCCAGCAATACACCCGCATTCTATTGGCACGTATAGGATCGCTTACGCCAACCCCGTATGCTCATTCGACATCTGCCTTCGACCAAAAGAAGACAAGGCACTATGGGTCATTGAAGACAACGAAAGCAAATCGCCCGACTTCCGACCCAAAGACGAGCGAACAACAAACTTCAGGCGACCAGACACTCTCAAAGCAGCCCTGCAGAAGCTGTACAAAGAGTCCGGTGAGCGCTGGTACGGCGTTCGAACTGGTATCATCGCGGATATCGATGGCATCCCGGGTGCGTTGAGAAAGCTTCACGAGACTGTGCTCAGCTGTTATGTCGAAGGTGGCTTCAAGCAAGAGCCTAGCAATGGTGGATCACTTGCTGCTCCAGCTGGAGCTCCTCCACGTCAACCGAATACCAAAGGACTGGGACCGAAGCCGAATGGTGGAAGTGCTCCGAATGGGAAGATGCCACCCGGGAAGATGAACGCTGCTGGTGGCAAGCCAGCGGCAGGGGTGAAACGCGAAATAATCACCATAGACTGATGACGAACGCAGCGTTCACATGGTCCCTCTTTTGCTAGTGTTAATGACAGGGTGGTTAGAGTCCTTGGGAGTAATTGTTTTCACCTGTGGAAGCCGGATCGGTTCCGTGCGGGGTGGGAAGCTGTGTCCATTATCCCGGTCGAATACTTCACCAGTGGGACTGGTGGACTTCTTCTCTGGGGCCAGAGAAAACGTACAGATGTTTACTCTTTGTAACATATTTATTTCTGACGATGGTTCGGATGTCCATAGGCGACCCGAATCCAATTATTTTATCAACAACGTACAAGATACCATTAATTGTCACTCCGGTAGGGCGTTGCGACCTTGAAGAGATGTAAGCGACATACAAAACGAGAGATTTGATTGCATGCACGAGCCATCGTTTACTTCTATCAGCTACTTGTACACATAGTTCACAAGACCAGCATCCACGACCTCCAGGTAATGCGTGAACATGACCGTGGCTATTTTCCCTTCTTCACCCAGTCCTCCATGTTTTCCCTTGTGCCGGAAATCTTATCCTGCACCATGCCCACCGACATCGCGGTATGTGCCTTGCCCGTTTCCCAAAAGCTGGTAATCCTCTCCTTAGCCCGCAAATGTTGGTCGGCCAATACGGGATACCTCTCCTCATACGTCCAGACCAATTCGCCCACGTTCTTCATTGTAACGGGAAGGACAGCATACGCGGTCGTCAGGCCAATGGCAGCAGGAACCGATGCCCGTAGAATAATGTTGCGGTTCCGCGATATGATGCTACCGGCCATGCTGGCTACCAGCACGTACAGTGCACCGGGAAACACCTTCTCGCCAGTCTCTTTGGAAGGAGCCAATGAGCGGATTGTAGAGGTGAAGGAGTGTTCCAGCCGCAGGGTTTCGGTTAAGGCGTTGTTGACGCCGTCTTCGGCGCGGGTGGCCTGCTTGTAGAGGGCCATGCGGGCCTGGCCTATTGTCACCGCGAGGCGGTCGGTGGGAGTGGGACGGTAGGGCGTTGTGGTTGAGGGGGTGGTTGGCGCTGCGGGTTTGGTGGGTGTGGGGAGGGTGGTGTCGAGCGGTGTGTCGTCGTAAATGGGTTTGCGGTTTAGCTGTGGAATGTCAGCGGGAGTCGGCAGGTATTTCAGGGGAGTTTGTGTACGTCTGAGTCGCTGAGAGGCTCCTCGGCGTCGAGCATGCGCGGCGAAGAAAAGGCGATGCCGGCTCCGGCGACGGCAGCCATGGCTGGGGCGAGGGCGCGCTGGGGGAGGTTAGCTGGCATTTTACAGAGAGATCAGTATCAATTACCTGCCGCAGCAACGGTCTGAAGGCCATTCTTGGGAAAGGGAGGGCGCAATGGATGGACGTCGTGATGCGTTTGATGGTGTCGAGAGAGGCATGAGCTTTGGCACGAGAAGGCACGGACCTCGTCGGTCGCGCCTGCACAAGTCCGGCACATGTGACGTGCATCGCATACTTTCGCGATTCCTATAGGCACCCTCGACCTCGACAAGCACCACAGGATGCTCAATCGGCTTGCGCGCACGCCAAAAGCGAGTCCCTGGGTGTGCTCGCGCTGTGTGCAGCACTCGAAGCGCCAGCTACGACTCAACAGCAGCTTTGCCGCCGCTGCAGCAACCGCACGCGACTCGGTACCACCTCCGGCATCCAAGTTATATGGCCTATCGAGCGCCCGCGCCAAAGAAGACGATGACACACTCCGCAAGATTTTCGACAATACCAGGGCCTGGGAAGACTTTTCCCGCGCCTCGAAGAGGAATGCGCCGACCGGCATCGTAGGGAATCGCTATCTTGCCCGCCCGGACGGCTTCGTCGACTTCGTAACGATCACGCTGCAGAGATGCAATGTCGTGGTGGAGAAAGTGGAGAAGGCGAGCACTATACCGGAGTACAAGAGTCTGGTCAAAGAGCTGGACCGGCTGAGCGATTTACTGTGCAGGGTCATTGATTTGGCCGACTTTGTGAGGGGGACGCATCCAGATCGACGGGTGCAGGCTGCGGCGAGCAAGGCATACGCAATCATGTTTCAGTACATGAATCAGCTGAATACTACGACGGTGCTCAATGACCAACTGAAGAAGGCAGCGGCGATACCGGAGGTGTGGGATAGCTGGACAGAGCACGAGAAAGTCGTTGCCAAGATCCTGATTGAAGACTTCTCGAGGAGTGCTATTGAGCTGCCAGACGGTTCAAGACAGCGCTTTGTGGAGCTAAGTGGGGAGATTGCTCATGTAGGAACCGAGTTCGTGGAGAAAATGGCGCCGCAGACAAACTTCTTGAAGTTCAACAGTACGAGGATGAAAGGTCTGGAGCCGAATATGGTGCGCGCGTTGACCAAATGGGGAGAGACAAAGATTGGCACCATGCATCACGAGGCGCAGATGGCACTACGATACGTCGAGGATCCGGATGTGCGGAGGGATATCTACATGGCGGTGCGGACAGCGAACAAATCGAGCGTCGGCAGGCTCGAGAAGATGCTCAAGGATCGGGCTGAGTTGGCTAAGTTGTCTGGATACGACACGTTTGCGCACATGACTTTGGAGAATAAGATGGCCAAGACTCCGGAAGCTGTGAACCAGTTCTTGGGCGCGTTGGTGGAAGACACCAAGTCTCAGGTCCAGCAAGAGCTGCAGGAACTGCTCGAGTTGAAGAAGGCGGATGCGCAAGCCGACAACTTCCCAGGTCGAATTAACGCTTGGGACAAGTTCTACTACACCCACAAGATGTTGTCGAACATGGACAGTAAGATCCGTACGCCAGATTTCCTCTCGGCATACTTCTCTGTCGGAACAGTTATGCAAGGTCTTTCTCGCCTTTTCGATCGTCTCTACGGTATCCGACTCGTTGCGAGAGAAACACAGCCAGGCGAGGTATGGGACGACGGTGTGCGTCGTCTAGACGTCGTATCCGATACAGATGGCCATATCGCTGTTCTCTACTGCGATCTCTTCTCCCGCGAAGGCAAAACACCAAATCCGGCACATTTCACGCTCCGCTGCTCCCGCGAGATTTCAGCTTCCGAAATTGAAGAGATGTCACATATGAACCATCCTTTCTCCTCGCCGGTCGAGGCCGCGACGGATGGCATGGCAGTATCCTACAACAAGGAAACAGGCTCATACTTCCAGCTTCCGACGATCGCTCTTATTTGTGACTTTCAGAAGGGTACAGGGAAAAGACCGGCACTGCTCAACTTCAACGATGTACGGACACTTTTCCACGAAATGGGACACGCGCTCCATTCCTTCCTCGGCCGTACCGCACTGCAGAACGTTTCAGGAACCCGCTGCGCAACAGACTTTGCTGAGCTTCCTTCTGTCCTTATGGAGCACTTTGCTTCTTGTCCAGACGTACTTGCTCTCTACGCACGGCACTGGGACACGGATGCTCCGCTCCCCATGGCAGCGCTTGAACAGAGATTAGCCATCGACACGCGAACGCAACCTGCAGAAACAGAGGCACAGATCCTCCTTGCCATGCTAGATCAAACTTACCATTCCTCCCTCCCTCTCTCCCCAAACTTCGACAGCACAAAAGTCTATCACGATGTATATAACACATATGCCTCAATCCCCGAACCTGCCGGGACGGCATGGCAGGGTTTCTTCGGGCATCTGTTTGGCTACGGAGCTACGTACTATAGCTACCTCTTCGATCGCGCGATTGCGGGTAAGATTTGGAGTGACGTTTTCCAGAAGACTGGTAAGGGGATGGGGGGCAGCGTGGATAGAGAGAACGGAGAGAAGTATAAGAATGAGGTCTTGAGATGGGGTGGGAGTAGGGATGGGTGGAAGTGCGTTGCTGGGGTTTTAGGGGATGCGAGGTTGGCGGAGGGCGGGAAGGGGGCGATGAAGGCGGTTGGAAGATGGGGAGTTAGAGAGCCGGGCGTATAGGTTGGGGAGTTGGCTTGAAGACGGAATGGAATGTACATTTCAAGAGGGAGGAACATACATACGAAGAGTGTCGTCGCTGTGTCGCATGCGTCGCATAGTATGGACACTCGGCATCAGCTGGCCTGTATCCAAGCCCACCCACCATAGACTATACTTTACTGTACAACAAGGCCGTTTCCACATACATCATACAATATCATCTTCACATGCAAGCAGATCCCGCATGTCAATATGCAACAGTGACACTGCTGTGTGTCAGGTCGGAGTACGACAGGGCGACATACCTACTCAGGCAGCTGCAATGCTTCGTCACAGCAATCACAAGCGAACGCTCAAGAAAATGAGCACAAGCTGTAGTACCATCACGGCAGCGGGAGGAACCTTGCGTCTGAAACAAAGTGGCCCCGGGAACTCCCCTTCAACATGTCGTGTTTGTCACGCAAGCCCGTTGTGCAGAGACGATTAGTTTCGTTTATATTGTTGTCACGGTAGTGCGAAGCTGCCGGCACCGTGGCTTGCATGTTCCGACGGCAGTGTTTGAGTTTTGTACTGCGGTGAGTTTTGGGTTTGTGCTGCCAGAGAGAAATTGTAGAGGGCGTTGGAGGCGTCTCGCAGAAGAGGGGTAGTTGCATTGAGTGGTACGAGATCTGGGTCTAGATAACGTGGGACGGGATGTACAGAGTCGACGGGTGTTAGGGACATGGGCCAGGCAACGGACACGATAGGAGTGTTGTGTAACCTCCTTCATCTTGGGGAGGGTCAGTGATTATGACATGACGATTTACAGATTTCAGTGCATTCAGTGAGTCGAAAGCGAAGTGAGGGTGTTTGATACTAGGACGGCGTGTGACACAGCAACAGCAATGCATGGGCGAGTCAGCAGCCAAGATCGAATAGGCGTACGCCATCTCCAACGGGGGGAATACGCTCCGTGAGGAAGTGGAGGGAAAAAGCACCTTTAAAGTTCAAATTAAGAAATTGTTCATCCAGTGCAAGGGTGGGAAAAATCAAATACGACCGATCGTCGCAGTGAGACATTACGCCTTCAACGCGTAGGTCTAATCGACGCGGCGATGAGAGGAGAGGAGGAGGGGGGAGAGAGCTTGACCGCCTTTTCTCTGTCAAGCCACGCCAGTATCTTCCTTGCATGCCATGCAAATGTAGAACACAAGCCATGCAGAGAGGTGTCATCGCATCACCGAGCCTAAGGATACATCTCACAACTACGTACATGCATAGCAACCGCTTCCGCGCAAGCGAGTCCGGGTCCTCGCAGCACCCAACCTAGTTGTACGTGCCACAGCAGCAACGGTCTACTCAATGACAAGTGCCTCCTCCGTAATCCTACATGCGCGCTCAAAGTCCCCACTCAACACGCAGATAGCCTGAATGCCAAACGCAGCTTCAGCTGCAAAGTCCTCAACCGCAGCACCACCGCCGTCATCACTCCCCATCGCTTCCCCCTTGACACGCTCACTCAGCGCGATACAGCGTTCATACGCTGCAAGAGCTTGCGTCATGAGACCCAGACCATGCCATACCCTGCCGACATTGTACTCAGCCTCGGAGCAATGCAGCGCTACGTTGTCTTGGGTGCGCAGCTCGTAATACCGATTGATGAAAGAAAGTCCTTGCTGGATTTGAAACTGCCGGTTCTCAGCGAGCCGCTTCATTGCATGCTGGATATACGCAATGCCGATGGAGAGATTGACGACGGGATCTTCCGGCGTGAGAGCAAAGGCGCGGAAAAAGTAATTTAAAGCACCCATGTAGGAGCCACCGCACATAAGCACGTGTCCATACAACGCGAAGAGGGCAGGATCGTGGTCTTTCACGTGTTTGATGAAGTCGGGGGATATGTCGTGCTGCATCCATTGCTTGCGATCGTCGCCCTTGAAATTGAACCAGATGCGTTGCGCGGGGGTGAGTAGAACGTAGTCCATCGTCTTGATGTATCTCATGAGGACTTTCAGCGTCTTGCCGGTGGAGTATCCTTCTGATACCGAACAGAGGCGATTGGCAGCACTGAACAGTCGGAACAGCTCGCTACCGAATGGATGTGTCTTGAGGAGCCAGCGGACAGCGTCTGATGCTTGCGGCGAGTCGTCGACGGCTAGAGCGCAAGCCAAACGACACAGCTCAATTTGCTGGTGGTACTCCTCGCTTCGGTAGAAGACGTTTGATTGCAATGCAACATCGAGTACGCTGAAGCAACGATCCTTGTCCCCGTTGCGGCCGAGTAGAAGGGCGTACCGCCCAAATACATCGAGCCAGCGATCAAAGTGAATACCGTAGAAATCTTGAACCTCATCATCAGGCTTCTCTTTGAGCTCTCGCTCTTGCTCTCCATCTTCGATGCGATTCGCTTCGACGGCTAGCGCCATCAGAGCAGCGTCTGTCCAAATTTCGCCGGATGTTATGCGCCTAAAGTAGCCACGGAAATCGTGCTTTCGGTCCGAGTAGAACAAGTCGAAGGTTGAGAATTCTTCAACGAGCTCTCGGGCAATTGATAGATATTCATGCGTAGCGGCGTCGTCTCCATCGTCTGCAGCGCCGTAGAGCTGGCTCAAACGCTCGAAGCTGGCCGCGATTGCTCGGTGCTGAGCTCGAGCGGCACTGAGTTCGTCTGCATGATCAGCGGCTAGTTTGGTCAGCTTCTTGCGGAAGAGCTTATGGGCGATAGTAACAAGAGGTACGTCTGTTCCTTCCAAGGTCCGAACGACTGGCGCATCCGGTGTTCGAACTTCTTCGTCTGATGTACTAGCGTCTGCTCCTTCTGGAGTCGGAACGTCCGTCTCCTCCAATGTCCGAGAATTCGGTGCTGATGAAGGTGCAGGTGCAAGTGGAAGAAAAGTTTGAGGCTTTTTGGTCGGCAACCGGCCTTTGGCGCGAAATAGACCTCCCGCTGGTCGTTCGCCCATCGGTCCAAGGGAAGGGCGTTCGCCAACTTGATCCTCGTTCTCGGAATCGTCCTGTTCGGCATTCGTAGCCATTCGCACTTTCTTCATATATTTCTTGACGCGGGCCTTCCTAACACCATGCTTCCCACGAGCCAGCTTTCTTATTTGCTTATAGTGCAACAACATCTTATCGTATGCGCCGTATTGCACCTTCCTGAGCCGCCAAGCGCCCTTGTTGCCAAAGACAACCTCTGCCCTGTCCCAGGCTTCTTTGTGCATGCCTTGGTCTTCGAAGAACTTCGCTAGAATCGCGAGGTCTTCGTATGAGGCGCTCCACTTTAACAATATCGGAATGAGGGTTTCCGCACAATCATGCTCTCCCATATTTGTGTAGCAAGTATGAAGCCCTAACAAGCTTTTGAGGCCCAGTTGTTCTTGAGCATGGTGGAGCACTGGCTCGTAGAAGCGCAAAGCATCTTTGTCGTGTCCAGTTTGGTGGAGAGTGTCGGCGACCAGGCGAAAGAGGTCAGGGTAGTCCCACAACAGAGCATCCGCCTCTTCGTTCTCTGGCTCTAGCATTTCTAGATGGATCTACAATGTTTAGACCTTGTCAAAAGTAGTACAAGCTGCACTCACCATAGCCTCAGCCAAGTTTGGCGACGACTGTCGCAGCCGAAAGATGCCCATTTTTACCCTCATCTCCAGAGGGAGCGCTTCTCCATATTTGGCGTCGATGAATTCACGCGAGAATTCAGTAACAGCTATACGTCGAGGTGAGTCCTCTATATCGAATTCGCGGTCGTCGTTTTGGTCGTCCCAGTATGTTTGGTCCTGTCGCCCTTGTTTCCATCGCGACAGTGTCTTCAAACGGTACAACGCACGGTCGTAATCCCCTGCATGGTCCAGAAGATCCAAGTAGATGTTCAACAGAGACCAGTCCAAAGTGGTATTGGTAGGATCTTCGTTGGCGACGAAGTAAGATATGGAAGCATCGTAGCTCTTGATGATTCTAGTCAGGTGAATTCTTCTAGCCTTGGAAGTGGAAGTTCCCAATATAGCCATTTGTCTCAGGATGTCGTACTCGTGCGGTTTGATCGCTAGCATCCTCTGACATTGCTTGACGCATGCGGATATTCTACCTGGACCTCGCTCGGCATCTAGTTCGAGCTTCCGGCTACGGGCTTCGTAATTATCGCGATCAAGGGCAATGAGAGACTTCAAACAGCCGAGCTTCAACTTTATCTTGTACTCGTCTGTGTACTGTGGGAATTTGTCCTCGTCGACTTGATCTATACGTTCAAGGACGAACCACCAGAGTCCTGTGTCTCGTTTTGTGTTCGCACCAACGATTAGAGCGCGTACAGATAGGTCATCTTGTCCCATGGCCGAATATATCTCTGAAAGGGTGTTGTGCGCCGAAAAGATTTCAGGGTTCAGCGCAACGGCTTGTAGGGCATAAGCTGATGCTTCTTGATACTCATTTCGCATATAAGCCTCGTTGGCTAGGCGCTGTAGTTCTCTGAACTGGGGGCCCGGATCGGCAGCAGCTCGTGGTCCCATCTTTCCTTTGGGTCTCCCGCGGACTCCTGGTTTGCGTTTTCTTCGTACCACATTCCCATCTGAACCTCCCCTCCCCTTAGCGGATGGCCTGCCGCGCCGACCGCCCCGGGTGGCTTTGGCTTTAGGTTTTCCTCGTTTCGGTACAGGGTCCTCTTCTTCATCGACAAAGTCTTCCTCCAGGAGAACTTCATCGGGGTCCACCTCGACTTCATCTTCTGTAGAATAGTCTTTGTCTTTCTCGGAGTCGTCCCTACCTGCCGTCTCCGCTAGCGTGCGCTCAAACTCACTATCGTCGTCTTCTGACGAATCCAGATCGCGGTTGCGAAAGGGGTCCTCAAAGTTTGGAAACAAAGCATCCACGTCTTCTTGGCCGGGAGCGGGGATGAAACCTTCATGGACAACGGGTCCGCTAGTGATGAATGTGCTGCTCAACGGTTCCTGGTAGGAGGCCCTAGGGAACGGAACATGAGCTTGTTCAATATGGGATTCTGTGAGATCAGAAGGAGGAGGCTGGAACACCTCATAAGGCGAAACATATTGTTGTGTCGGATTGTGTCCGACGTCTGGCGGTCCGTCTTGCGATGCTGGTCGACTGACGGCGCGATCTGGGCCGTCCGAAAAAGTACCCGCGACAGGCAGAAAGCGCCGTAGACTAGCAGGTGGACGGGCTGGCCACTGCCCATGTGGCCCTGCGCCCGGTTGCATTCTTGCAGCACCCCAACCTTGGTTCGCCGGTTCGTGTTTGTGCTGACATGCGGCTCAGTGTGCAATTGCGCGTTGTGGAGTACGGCTTGAAGACGAGTTGCATCGGAACGGTTGCGGGTTAGCTTGGACGTTAGCCGCGCCGAGCGAGATAAGCGCGCCCTGGGTGACTGAACCCAACCTTGGCCTGACTTCAACGTTGTGGCAAGGGAAACTTGGCAAGCGGTTCTTGAGTATAGGATTAGCATCTATGGAACACCTACGTCTCACTGAACTAGTGTTGGTCATACATGAAAGAGCGAAGCGAGGGAATGGCCTCACAGGAGGCAGTGAATCACAACAGCGAACACGTCGCGCAGTATGCAGAATCTCTGCTATCAGATCTGTCAAAAGGAAAAAGGTATACTAGTACAATTACGCCGGACATGGCGCTTCCTACGCGCTTACAATCCAAATGATCTACCCTCAAACCAACGCCGAGTGATGCATGTGAGCGCAAATCAGACATTATTGTCCCCTCCACGCATCCCCACCATCTCATATTCGCCTGCTCCATCCTGTCCTCTCCCTCTACCCCTACCCCTTGTTTCGCCAGCACCGTCTTCGGAAGGATCGATTTCCTGCCGGGCGGGGGCTTTCGTACCAAAGTTGATAGGACGCAATTCCCGCCAGCGGCATGCCCACACCCCCAGAAATGTCATGACAGCCGTGCTGCAAAGCTGCAACGCCCACCAGAACAGATTGGTTGGGATTGCATGCGTGTACAGAGAGGTGACGATGAGATGAATGAAATGTATCGTAAGGGCGAAGTCGAGGACAAGTTTCGAGCGCGCGATCAGCAACAAAATGAAGACAACGCTGTAGGTGATTAGTAACCTTGCACGTATTGGCAACATGTAGTCGGCACTTACCAGGTGAGGCTGTTCAGCACCCAAACTAGCCCCAGCGTCCATCCAACTGTAGTGTCGCCGCGCAGACTCCGCCAGCTGAAGAGCAGATCTGTATTGATTTCACTGCCGAACACCAGCGCGGTGAAGAGGATCAGGACGGCGGCGCATGCATAGTAGGCGAGTTGTAGGACGACGATCTGAGAGAGGATGCGGGTGGGGGACAAGTCGGCGAGCGCGCCGGGACGGGGAGGGCGACGGCGGCGTGCCATGGGCGGAGGAAATGCGCTATCTCGGAGACATGTGCGCCGGCGCAGGGAGCCGTTGAAGATGTGTGTCGTGAGCGCGAGAGCCTTGTCGGGTACTTTTGGACTGCGGAAGGAGCGTCACCCCCGGGGAAACCGTGTCGCCTAACGCCGACTGCACCGTGATTGGCCAGCACCATAGCTCTCTTGCGCAAAGCTCCTACATCTCTACGCGACAGCATCACCACCATCAAGAGCTTAATTGTACCCCCGCCACGTCGCTACATATCGTTCTCCACATCATGTAGGCCGTCACTATGTGCGCAGGAACAACTTAGCAACGCTAACGATGGCAGCAACCCTCCTCCTCCTCGCCTCCTCTCCGGTCGCCGCCAACCCTCACAGCATGGTCTGGTCACCTTTCGGCGGCTCATCCGACGACTCGGGTGTAAAGAAGACGTCCGGCGGTGCATTTGAGAAACCGTCAAGAACGAACCGGGCGAAGTGCTACGAAGCACGGGATGCATTCTTCGAATGCCTGGACCGAAACAGCATCCTCGACAGCATAAATTCAAAGGGCGGAAGGGCAGCGACGCAGACTGCGTGTGCACCGTCAGACCAAGCATTTGAGAAGAACTGCGCGCACAGCTGGGTACGGCATCTCTTAGACCGATCTCGACCTTCGACTTCATGACTGGAGCTAACCTGGAACTGCAGGTGGAATACTTTAAGAAGCAACGAGTGGTCAATTACCAGAAGGAACAGACGATAAAGAAGATCGAGGCTGAGGGCGGAGAGATCATTGCGCCCCAACTGCCTCTGAAGAAGTAGACCAGAGGCATCTCGATCCGGGCCATGGCCGCCTGTTGCGGCTCTGTAGATTATGTATAACACCCCAGCCTCACTGCACCGTAGCAGTCTGGCGCAGCTGTAATGGTAACGCCGCTTCACGACAACGACCAATCTGCACGCTTCACAGGCGACCCGTGTTTGACCATGCACATCACACATGTCTATTCTCCCTGGGATGTACCATGTCCAAGCCCTGTTGGCATACTTTCGTTGACATGTTCGAACCACGCAAGGGGCAAGGCTACCTTACTGCATGCGCATTGCGGACTACTGCAGGGCCATGAGAAGCTGCCCATTCGCTTTCAAATCCGCATCCGCGGGTGGGATACGGTGTGGTTGCTACCACGGTTTTGCTCAATGTCGTCACGATCGTGTCGAGGTCATGCAACCACCCTGGTCGGTTGGGAAGTGGGTGAGCATGGGGCCCCGCTCGGCAGGTGGCGCGAACGAAGCAGCCATCATCTAGCGCAGCATCCAGAGCAAATGGAACAGACCATGGCATGTCATGTCATCAGCCTTCGGCAGCTGAATGCATAGGTGCTTGTTTCACGAACATGCAATGTAACACGACAACGTCGCCTGCAACAAGCAATTCCGATATCCTGGGCCAGGCCATCGTGCCACGAGGGAGGTAATTTCGGCTGCAAAGTTGATGTCGAGTTCCAGGCTTTTCCAACGCCTGTAGCTCCTGTAGCCTCCACGCCGAACCTATCAGTCTCGCCGGCCAGGCAAAGTCAATCAATCAATCGTGGATACCTGCGGGCTTGCCAATTTGGCTGTCCGCATGATGACAGATGTCCAAATAAGCGTGGCGCTAGGACTAAGAAAACCATATGCTTGGTACCAAATAGCTGTTGATTCGCTGCTAACGCCAGTCTCCAGATCCCAACCCACCAAAACGCCAAAAGTACCGATACGATAACCGAGCTTTTTAGTCCGATGCTCCCTCCTCCAGCCTCTGACATCACCCCCTCAGGCCCCTCCTGATGTTTCAATGGTCCCTGCACTAAATCAAGAAATCACCCCCAGCCGTATCGGGTCGGGAAAATTGCCGAGGGGTCGAGCTCTTGCCTGAACACGTCCGTGTCCGTCATCCCGCTTTTCGCCGGTGGCCCCACCATGCTGCTGTCAATTGCGAACACGATGTCCGTAAATACACCTTGGAACTCGTCCTCGTTGAACAAGAGCTGTCTCCACATACGCGCTACCTCTCGGGCAGGGTTGCGAAAAATGGGACCCAGTCCGAAAGCGCCTAGCACCAGATTTCTGTGTCCACAGTACGAAGCGATTCGAAGGACCGTCCTCATCTTCTCCATCATCAGCTCCTTCTCCTGTATGAAGGAGTATTTGGTGCCCGACTCGTCGAGCTTTGGTCTCCGGACAGGGGCGACTGAGATGACAGGCACCGAGGAAATGTCCCCAGTTTCGAAAGTGGCGTAATCCTGCTCCGGTGTCCCTCGAAAGACGTCTGTGTACACGGATAAGTTACGGAAGGGGATCCGAAGTAACGCGGCACTTACAAACGTCCGGCGTGTATATGCCTCCTCGCTGGGGAATAGGGTAAAAGTTCTTATTGTGTATGTTCATTTGCGCGTTCCACGGCATTGTGAGCGCATGGACGAGATTGCTCCTACGAGCAAAACACTCCTCTGGCGCCATTAAGCCGGATTCCCAGTCACCTCCCGCACGTTTCTCGTTCGCGATATTGACAACGGGCACTCTCTTGCAATTCCGATGGGCAGGATCTCGAGTTGCGGTCTGGTACCATCCCAAGGCGTAATTGACAGGATCACCTTCCATCACAGCAACTCTGGTCCGCTGATGCGATCGCTTGTCTGGGCCGATTTTGATGGCAGCTGAGTCTGGATATGAGTATGATGTTTCGGGGTTTTTGATGAACTCTCTCCAGATGTAGGGTAACCATAGTCGCTTCGCTTCGGCAGCTATCTCGGACGGCTTCGGTCTGGAAGGCGGCATGATGGCATGCTGGAACAGAAAGCGAGTGACAATGTAGAATCAACGCAACAAGGGAGAAATCAAAGACAGATCTGATGCAGATATCGAAAACGACGATCGAATATGTGGGGGAAGCATAAGTAAGGGCAGGGGGAGATAGCCGGCGAATGGGCAGTATATTATCTACTCAAGCGCCATGAACGCGTATGTAGAAACAAACTAGATTAGTTGGTCAAGACGTCACTAGCAAGCCATTTTGCGGGCCCTGACACGGAAACGGCAGTCTTGTGCATGCTAGGATGGACCTGCTCTCACACATGCTCTAACGCTCAAACGCAGGCAGTGGCACGCTGCCCGAAGGCTGCTTGCACACCGCAAGAAAAGGCCGGACCTTGTGCCAACAAGCAAATTAGTATACCCATGCACAGAGCTCCCGAGGGCCGAACCGGCAGAGTAGGACACCTTTTGTGGCATGGCTATCCATCTCGGTGCGTGAAGTCGAGCGCCAGAACAAGCGTTCAGGAAAAAGAACATGTGGCAGCGCTTTGCGAAGAGGGCCGCAACGAGGGTGGCATCGCGACGGCCGTGTGGACCTTTACCCGGCGATCTACAGTGCGGCTATCGTAGGCCAGATCTCGCACGGCTGGGTAGTCAGATCGCTGATAGCCTGGCAGAAGATGCTGCAGGAGACGGCGTTACCGCCATGGCTGGGTAACAGGCCCGACATGCATGCATGCATGCAGGGAACCAAACTAAATGGCCCGGTCGGATGGGTTGCAGGTTTGCTCCACGGCGTTGTGCTGCCTTCACGCCGGGGCAGGGTAGCATGCGGTTGCACACTGTGAGCATGTCCGCTGCTGTGTACGGCGGGCCCTTGGAACGGATCCTGTACCCCGATGGGCCCAGCCATCAACGGCGGGCCAGATCGGGCGTTGGGCGGTGGCAGAAGTGCTTTTGATGCCAAGACAACAGCCCATGGGGCAGTTCATGTCTCGGCGGAGGACTCAACACCCGTCTCGAGTAACACAGCATGCACGGCACCAAATGAACACTGTGCTAAGGCTCTCTAGCCATCGCAGGAGAAGGGTCCGATAGAGCCACAATGGCTCGCTTGTAGTGACACAATGGTCGAGTCCGACGGCGCGGGACCACGGGCCTAAGCGCGATCCCGGATGGTGGACCTAGCTTCAAAGATTGTACACGCCAAAGTTTCTCTTGACGACGACATCGTTATCGACCGTGGTGCATCGAGGCTGCACCGCGCATCGCTCACTGGCCGTCCATGAGCCTGTCTTTGCGTCGAGGGCGCGTCTTCCGTCTCCCTCTGCGCCAGCCTCTTGCGAATCAGATACGCGCCCGCTGCCCACAACCACAGTGGTCACGCCTTGTACACTCCTCAACCAACTCGCCACCCACTATAGCTGCGCTATTAAGACAGACTCAGCCGCCGTCGTCCCCGCCACTTCCTGTCGCCCCCGGGGAGACGCTGACGGTTCATGGATTCATTCGCAGTGTGCGGAAGCAGAAGCGTGTTGCCTTTGCCGCTGTAGGCGACGGCTCCTCACTCCACACAATACAGGCCGTCTTAACCCCGGAGCAGGCCGAAGGGTTAGTACGAAGATCTACATTTACCGTACTGTATTGACTGACTTGATCACGCAGACTGTCCACAGGCACAGCCGTAGCGATTGCAGGCCAGTGGACGCCATCTCGCGGAGCAGGCCAATCGTACGAGCTGCAAGTCGACAGCGTCCGCATTCTCGGTCAAAATGATGCCACCGTGAGTACAATAGCTGCACCCAAGCGATCCGCAATCTCAGACTAATCTTACATCTCGTGACGCTCCAGACATCCCCACTTCAAAAGAAATATCAGACCCCTGAATTCCTCCGCACGTTGCCCCATCTGCGGGCACGACTGCCATTGAACTCGTTACTTCTGAGACTCAGATCGCAGGTTACAGCACAGGTTACCAACTACTTCGCGGATCACAGTTTTGTGCAGGTTCACCCTCCGATCGTCACATCTTCAGATTGCGAGGGTGCCGGCGAGGTCTTCTCCATAGCAACAGACCCGTCGACAGCGCCCACCAAAGATGCTCAAGGCCAGCTGCAACAGCGTGACGATTTATTTTTCGGGTCCCCGAAATACCTGACAGTGTCCAGCCAGCTCCATTTGGAAGCACTTGCTCAAGCTGTTGGCAAAGTGTGGACATTATCGCCTACATTTCGCGCCGAGAAGAGTGATACGGCCCGTCACCTGAGTGAGTTTTACATGCTAGAGGCAGAGCTTGCCTTTGTCGAGGATCTCGGCGGTGTCATGGACGTTGTGGAAGGCATGATGCGCGCTGTGGCAAGAGAGCTTCAGTCATCGCATGTTGGCGAGGAATTACTCGAGACACGGGCGCGGGATCATGGGGAGGACGACACAGCCGTGTCCCGCACCGTCCTCGCACAAAGGTGGCAAGGGCTTGTCGATGGACCCTGGCCACGAATCACCTACAACGCCGCTGTAGAGCACCTGACGAGCGCTGCGACTCAAGGCAAAGCCCAGTTCGAATTCTCACCAGGGCATGAGGAGGGACTTCAAACGGAACATGAGCGCTTTCTGGCCGAGACTCTTGGGCGGGGTGGCCCGATCTTCGTCACCGACTACCCGCGGAAAATGAAGCCGTTCTACATGGCGCCGTCGAGAGGGCCATCAGCAGATACACATGCTACCCCAACTGTAGCGTGTTTCGATCTGCTCGTGCCTGAACTTTGCGAGCTTGTTGGCGGCTCCATGCGCGAACACCGGCTAGCAGAGCTTATGCAGTCCATGGAGGACCATGGCCTCAAGAGTGCATCGGAATCTGATGCGCACGCGCCCGAAGGCTCACTGCAGTGGTATCTGGACTTGCGACGATACGGGAGTGTTCCCCACGGAGGCTTTGGGCTAGGGTTCGACCGTCTTCTGTGTTACTTGTCGGGAGTCGCCAACATCAGAGACGTCGTCAGCTTCCCTCGGTGGCACAAACGGTGCGACTGCTAGTTTGAAACCCCCGATTCAGATACAGCATTGCCAGCTGTCCGGATGATTCACTTGTACAACTTTTGAGAGCGGGCTGATGGAGATTTTCGCCTCATGTGGCTGGTTATGTCCCGATTGGCGGTTGTATGATAGCGGTTGGGGATTGTACAGCGTCTGTAACTTGTACGATAGCGGTCGTTGCCGTCATGTGCAGCTTTGTACCGGAGGCAGAATGGCGGTGTAGACGACGATAGGGGGAGTAATAGGCAGACGAGCCCCGTCCTGGTTACAGGAGACGACGGGCAGGTGCGGACTTTCCGGAGATGATCTTATAAGATAGGAACCTCCATTTGCTCGGCGTTAGTCCAAGCTTCTCGATCTCTTCTCTACGCGACACCCGCGGGATGTCCGCATGGGCGCCACGAGGAGTATTGCCGTGGCCAGATTCCTCGCAGTGTGTGCCGAGATGAAGACAGGCTGCGGCGTCGGCGAGTGGTGCAGATGCTGTCGCGGAGCCCGTATGGAGAAACTGCTTTGAGGTGGTTTACGCCGATTTAGGCCCGGTCCTCCCTAGCTCAGAGGGCGGCCGTAGTCTGCCAAATGACGGCTGCTCGGCGGTCGGCCGATCATTTTGTCCACAGCGCCCAGACTGCAACTTTGACAAACAAAAGTTGCGTGAACATTTTACTTCAGCCATTCCGTCACCGCGCGAGATCGTGCATCCCATCCGCGAGAGCTCCACCCCAAGATCGCGAAGCGAGCGCCGTCCGAAGTCGCAAAGCTGGAATCTGCGTCGCCGGTACGCGGTCAGTTAATGGCCACCCATGAGCGGACAGCTGTCGAAGAAGCAGAACACGAGTACGACCGGCCCATCGCCTGCCCGCATGGCCATCGCTGATGAAATCTCTAGCTATGAATCGCTGCCGCCAAACTTTTCTCTCTCCGCGAACATGCTGGCAGGCGCGTTCGCGGGCATTGCCGTACGCTACTCAGCTCGATATGCGGCGTCCCGCGGATACTGACTGCGCGACAGGAGCACTCGGTCATGTACCCAATTGATCTGCTGAAGGTGCGCCGCCCCGGGTGTGTTCGGTGATGTTCCTGGGACTTTACGCTGATGACTTTCTAGACGCGGATGCAGGTCGTCAACCCTTCGCCCACTGCCATGTATTCCGGCATATCGAACGCCATGGTTACCATCTCGCGGGTGGAGGGATTCCGAACACTGTGGAAAGGCTTATCAAGCGTCATTCTTGGAGCAGGTTCGTCGCATGGACGTGATACTAGGATATCAGGGACTGATGCCACGCAGGGCCGGCGCATGCTGTCTATTTCGCGTCCTACGAAGCCGCCAAACATGCCCTCGGTGGCAACGAGGGAGGCAGCGAGGCGCATCATCCATTCGCAGCTGGTGGGTTACTTGGATGTGAAAGATCTGGATATTTACTAACCCGGCGCAGCTGCTAGCGGTGCCGCCGCCACAATCGCCAGCGATGCCTTGATGAACCCATTCGATGGTAAGCTCCGCCTTCCCAGACCCTGTGGCTAAAGCTAAACTATCCAGTGATCAAGCAGCGCATGCAGCTTCACGGCTCCATCTACGACTCGGTCCCCAACTGCGCCCGCGAGGTCTTCCGCAACGAGGGCCTTTCAGCCTTCTACGTCTCCTACCCAACGACACTATGCATGACGGTCCCGTTCACGGCCCTGCAGTTCATGTCGTACGAGTCGTTGTCGAAAGTCATGAACCCAACCGGGCGCTACGATCCATACACGCATTGCTTCGCCGGAGGACTGGCTGGAGGAGTCGCTGCGGGTATCACCACACCGTTGGACGTGATCAAGACACTATTGCAAACCCGAGGAAACGCGACTGATGTCGAGTTAAGAAACGTATCTGGGCTTGTGAACGCGGCGAAGATAATACACCGAAGAGATGGATATGGAGGCTTTTTCCGCGGGTTGAAGCCGCGAATCATTACGACGATGCCCAGCACTGCCATCTGCTGGCAAGTTTTCACAACCCCAGATCTTGAATCGTCCGACTAATTGGTGCGACAGGTCTGCATACGAGATGGCAAAAGCGTTCTTTATTGCCCGAAGCGATCGAGCAGCGGCTGCTGCGTAAGCTGCTCCGACACGCGGCCGGCGGACTTTTGCGCACTCCAGCTGCGCGTTGAGGAAAGGATATACACGCGGTTCCCGAAGGAAAAATGGGCGTCGCACATGTTTGGCATTTAGAGCGCGAGGTGTTGGGCCAGATGATGCTCACTATGCTTTACGTTGGTTCATTGTACAAGCTATAAAGGTCTCTGCGGCATAGAGGACCATGGCGTCTGGGATGTTTTGTTCGCGCGCGCAGTCCAAGTCAGCCTGCAAGTGTACCATAAGGTTGATGATGGTTGTCTGATTTCTTTTGCGATGGAAAAGAGTGCAGGTGCATAATCGATAAAGAGAAGACGAGGTGCTAGCGTACCTCTCGAAATGCCACATCCGCATGCAAATGAAGGCTTCTTGTTGACCTCTGAAAACGACGTCTCATATACTCTGTAACGGCGCTGGTCGATTCGACCTGTCTATTTCGGCGCACTCCACGCGTCGCGCCAACCGCAGCCACAGCCGCTGAGCCACTGAGGCGGAAAGTGGACTGGCGGGCGCGCTACGTCACAAGCCAGCGCCGAACCCACCACAGTGCGTACGAACGTGTGCACTTGGACGACCGCTCCGACCCTCTTCCCGGCCTGCCTCGCCCGACCACCTACGTGCAGGACGGCGATTGCACACATGTATCGCGGCAGCTCGACACAGAAGGCCTACGACGAGGCCTTTCTCGCCTGCTCGACTGCCGTCTACTTTGAGAGCCAGGTCCGCCGGTGCCCAGCCCCAGATTGAGAATGGAATGCTGACGCTATGCCTGCAGAGCAATGAACCTGAAGCGCTGCGCTCTTGGAAGAGCGCCCTCGATCAGATCTACTACCACAATGCACACCGCGCCCCGTCCGCATCGCAACGACTATCCGAAACAGAAAGGGCACTAGTAGATTCATTACACCAGCTCGAGCTGCAGTGCAAAGAGCGGGTAGACCTACTGGAAACCCTAAAGAAGAGTCGGGAGGATGCGAACGAGAACAAGGCATCGCCTCCGGCAGACGCAAATGGCCCCCCACCACCTCCTCCGCACAATCCCCCGCTCGGCACCGCTGAACCAAATGGATCATCTAGCTGGCTTGGAGGCGGTACTATACCGCCAGTGGGCTACACGGACCTGACCCGACCACCTCTACCCGCCCGTCCATCCCTCCCGCCCCGCAAGAGCTCGGGCACCGCATCGATGCGCGTTTTGAGTCAGACTCAAAGCTCCTCGTTGTCTCCGGCACCAACGCCCCGAAAAGACTCCCGAACACCGTCACCTGAGAAAAAGGGTCGACTGCTAAGGACGCTACGGCCCGGGCGCGACGGCAGGTCATCAAGCTCAAAGCTTCCCAGCTCAATGCGGTCGAAGCCTCCAGAGGCCGCGAAGGCAGCAACTCAAGCCTGGACATATCAGCAGACTCCGCGCTCCAGCGGGCTGTCCAGGGGCTCAGCAGCACCCGCTTCGAGCCGGTCATCTTTTGATAGAGCAACATCTGGACAGGAGTCTGAAAGGCCGACACTTCAGCTTCCAAATCACGAGGCATATCTACCTCAATCCTCCTTTTATCTCAAGTCGAACGAAACGTCGGATTCGATTTCTTCCACAGCTCCCCGGCCAAACAGTGGAAGCAATGCAGAGCTCCCAACCAGAACGCGCGCTCGTAGAGACCTGCCGTCACCCGGACAAAGGACCTCGTTTGATGCCGGCCGTGTGAGAGGCAACATCGCGGTAATGCCCGCGTATCGAAATGAGTACCCCGAGGTGGCTCCCAACGTCCGGCACCTCGCTGCATCAGCAGCGGCCAGATCTTGGACTGACCTTGAATCCGGAAAAGGAACGCCACCTGCCACGACAGTTCATCAGCAGCCTCTTGCGAATAACAGTCGTGCACGAACACCTCGAAAAGCGGTACCAGAACCTATTGCGCTGGAAACAGACGATAGTGAAGCTAAGAGCCGGACACCACATAGAAGGAAAGAAAGGGCGAAGGAGGATACGGCGCGCGCGGATCTTCCACCTCGACCTACATCGGAGTCTGGTGACACTGATGGTTCAGAAAAAGAGTCCGATGAATGGCAAGAACGCGTCCGCAGCATATTGAAGAACTTGCCTCGGGGAGTCGATGACGCAGCGGCCAAGCAAATTCTCAACGAGATAGTAATCCAGGGTGATGAGGTGCATTGGGACGATGTAGCAGGCTTGGACATTGCCAAGTCCGCACTCAAAGAGACTGTTGTATACCCTTTCCTACGGCCAGATTTGTTTATGGGCTTGCGCGAGCCCGCAAGAGGCATGCTCTTGTTTGGACCACCCGGCACCGGCAAGACTATGCTTGCAAGAGCAGTCGCAACGGAATCGAAATCCACCTTCTTCGCTATCTCGGCTAGCAGCCTCACATCAAAGTTTCTAGGCGAATCGGAGAAGCTTGTACGCGCCCTTTTCGCTCTAGCAAAGCTCCTCGCTCCTTCCATCATATTCGTGGATGAGATTGATTCGCTTCTCTCCTCTCGCTCTGGTTCCGGTGAACACGAAGCTACACGGCGCATCAAGACGGAGTTCTTGATTGCGTGGTCTGATTTGGCCAAGGCAGCCGCGGGCAGAGAGCAGACGGAGAAGGATAAAGAGCGGGGCGATGCAACTCGTGTGCTTGTCCTGGCTGCTACGAACCTACCGTGGGCGATCGATGAGGCGGCGAGGCGGAGATTCGTGAGGAGGCAGTATATCCCCTTGCCAGAGGATCACGTGAGGAAGAGCCAAGTGAAGACGCTATTGAGTCATCAGAAGCATGAGCTATCCGAAGCGGACCTAGATCGGCTCGTTTTGCTCACTGATGGTATGTTTACCCCTGCTCCAACTTCAGTTCCATATGACGATAGCACCAAACTGACTTTCCGCAGGCTTCTCCGGCTCTGATATCACGGCGCTAGCCAAGGACGCAGCTATGGGCCCGCTTCGCTCGCTGGGCGAAAAGCTGTTGCATATGACCATGGATGAGATTCGGCCGATGCGGTTTGAGGACTTTGAAGCGAGTTTGGTGAATATTCGGCCGTCGGTAGGGAGGCAGGGGCTCAAGGAGTATGAGGATTGGGCGAGGGAGTTTGGAGAGAGAGGGGGTTGATTCTGAGAGGATGGGATTCCTGCGTAGGTGGCGGGTTTGAGTGGTAGATGTGGTTGGAACGGCAAAGAGTAACTTGATACGCTGTGATGGCTTGCGGTGTACTTGGTGCTTGTGTTAGGGTGTTGCCGAGGGTCGGTCTAGTGGGACTGTCTTCAGAACGATATGTACTTGGCCTATATCGCCAGAATACACATGAACATATGTTTCGAATACGCCTCTTGGGGAGCATTGCACTGTCTGAACTATCCCCGTCGCTGCAAGGAACGCAAAAATTTATCTCAACGTATGTTCAGCGTCTACGTATTGAGGAATTGGCAATGCGGCAACTACTTTGTCGCTTTGCAAAGCTCCATCCTTGTCCTCTCTAGCGCATGGAAGGATTCATGATGGTATTTCAGGAAAAGTAGAGTGCGTAGTAGGTTAAATGTGGTGGGGTGTCGGTGAAGCGTTGCGGCATAGTGGGTTCAGGAAGTTGATCAATGGTGCGCAACAACCTAGGAGTTGATGGCATTACAGATGACGTATTAGTATGTTCGACGAAGCTGTTTAGTGCTAATTCTGAGGTGGAAAGGGTAATGTTGCGGTTGTAGTAAATTTTTAGCAAAGTTGACAATTTGTTCGTTGTTGAGAAAAACGATGAACACTCTAGAATTACAACTATGAGGAAAATCTTTTCGAAGCGAAGGGAAAGAATCTGTGTGAGCTGTAATGATGGTCTAAAAAGAAGGGATAATGCGATATGGATATCGTCTAGCTTTACAGGATGTTGGTCCATAATGTGGGCGTTGCTTGGGCTGGGGTGTGGCCTTGTTATTGACTGGCGCTTAACAGGACGAGATGGCCTTGCCAGTATTGAGACGTTCAAACAATACTACGCTATATCAGGTATGCAATGAAGCAAGCAAGGTGAATGGCTCAAGCTCGTGAAGAGGGTATTATTAGCGTCTCTTGATCGATCTATTTCGTCAAGACTCTGCCACTACGCTTCTCATTCTTAATTGTACACTCTAATTGAACAGCCGCAACGTCCGCCCAAACGCAGACCTATTCCGCCCGCAAATACCAGTCCCCACCACTCAAACAGCCTGCCTCTTCCTCCCTCCACCCCTCCGCCAATTCCAAAGCGCCTCCTGCGCAAAACTCCTCGCACTCAAATGCCCCTTCTCCCTGCCCGCCTCCTCAGTCAGCGTCTCCACCACCCTCCCTTGCTCTACACAAGCCCACAGTCCAGCCGCCATGGCGCTCCCAGCGTCTTCCATATCGACCTCGATATCATCCTCATCGACCTCTTCCTCACCCGCAGTCGGATCCTTGGCGACCTGCACAGGCCCATCAGTCCTTTGCCGCACTTTCTCGAACCCGAACTCGCCCTGCCCCAGCCGATATAAAAATCGTCCTAGCGTCTGGAATGCGACGCAGCGTTGCGCAGGGACAGCGCTACGCGCCATGACTGCTAACTCGGGTACTGTGTATCCGGCTGCCTCTGGCGCATCGGCGTGGTGATGTAGGCCCTTGGTTACGGGCAGTTCGCGCGCTACGCTCGGGGCAAGGAGGTTCCCCTTGAAATCGAAGCGTAGATCTGAGGCGTTGTAGGCTGTTTGCGAGGGGTGGTAGGGCGATTTCTTGTCGTTGGGATCGATGGGAGCCATCCATGACAGCGAGGAAGGATCGTATGCGAGGTTAGGGAAGTATTTTGTGTGAAGGTTTTCGAGGAAGGCCGGATCGGCGGGGTCGAGGTCGGGGGGTTGTGTTGGTTGTGGAAAGTGGAAGTCGGTGGGCTGGGAGTCTGTAGCGGTCGCGGTATCGGTGGATTGTGGAGATGAGGTAGATGAGGATGGAGAAGCAGCTTTTGGCTGTTGTGATGTTGGTGGAGGTAGAGATACGGTTTCATCTGCTGCAAAAGACACCTTTTTTGTGCCCGTGGTCTTCTTTTCTACTTTACTATCGTCGTCAGTGGTTTCCGCTATGGTCGGCGGTTCGTCCACGCCCCAATCTCGCTCGTTGCTCCCCTCGTCGAGATTAGCCCTCCCGAGAAACTTCTGAATCAGCGACGTCGGTAGTGACGAGAAGAGTTCATCGCGCTCCATTGCAATCTCCTCAGCCGACATGCCCGCTAGCCTCTGCCTGTTCTCCTCATCGATCTGCCTCTTCTCTTCGTCCGCGCTTGCGGTAGCACCAGGTAGCTCCGATGCCTGTTGTTCCGCTTGCGCCGCCTGTTCCTGAGCCGCGCGCCGTTGTTTGAACGCCGACACTTTAGGTATGCGTTTTCTGTGCGCCGGAAATCCATTGACGTGCGATTTGAGTGTCGGCGCTGTGGGAGGATTAGCTGCGCCCGCGGGACGCTCTAGGATGTCGCCAACAAAGGCGGATGCGACAGTCGGTGGTGGAGGAGCATCCTTTTGCTCTGGGTTGACCACATCGCCGATGTCCGTGTCTAAGTCGAAGTATACACGCTCTCCCCGTGCGAACGACATGTTGCAGATGTTGTGTGAGTACGACGTAGAAGAGTGCTGGGGCAATGGATGACACGCGAAGTTGAAAGAGGTTCCGCCGCTAGTGCTCGCATACCCTTGCCGTTTCTCCGCCATGTCTGGATTTAGTAATTATGTCATCCGTGCGTTCCGTCGCGTTCTAGAATAGTCGACATGTTCAAGATTTTCTAAGTATTATGCATAGGTCGCAGACGACCTCAGAATACTGACATTGACACATTGTTGCTGTTGTTCATGCACTGCCAAGGTAACGTGTGTAGACATGGTTGAGATTCATGTGAAGAATATACTCACGCCATCTGAAAGGACGACGCAGAACGTGGCCAAACTCACTTCCCAATAAAAATAATGGTAATAGTAGGAGCTAAGATACAGATACTCCACAAAGGTTGTATCATGCTGTCCCAAATCAATGCCCATCCCTCCCTCGTAGCCGACTGGCACAGATATTGCCACATCATCCCCAATGCGCCCGCAAACATCCGATTGTCAAATGGTATACAGCAACGCTCAGTTCTCCGCAAGATACCCAAGCCCGCAAAATTGCCTCAAAGATCTTGAGTCCAATGCAGACATCAAGAGTGCCCCAAGCACCGTTTCCTTCTTTGGAAGAATATCCGCCTTGACCTTCCAGGTACTGCCTCCAAAATCAAACTCCTCCATATCATCGTCATCCGCCTCGTCATCCTCTCCCGCAAGTGATACTCCGTTTGTTTGCATGCTCTTCACCAGCGGTTCCGTGCCCTTCGACTTGTCGCCTAGACGCTTCAGCATGGAGAGTGCCCGATGGACAATGAGCTGAAAGCCTTCTCGATCCTCTGCCATATGCCGCTGACCACGGTGATTTGGCTGAGGCTGTGGATGTGGCATGCTCGCATCAGTTGAACAGAGGGACATGGCGAATTTGAGTAGACTGACTGCCCAGCCATCATCGGCCTCCAGCCAAGACCGACACACACCGCTTTCAGGACCGGGAGCTAGGCTTGCAACAATGTCTGCCGCGAGCATGCCTTGCATGAGGTACGGTTTTCGTGCTTCCGCAATGCGCGCTTCGAAGTTGCGTACGTCTTTGGGCCGTGTTTCTGCTACATCGTGAAGTCTACCTTCGGTGCGATCTGGGACAACGGCGATTGCGAGCGCGAATGTACGCGTCAGTAAATCATATGGAGGATCTGAGGTAGACTCGTTGGCGAAGATTTCTTTGTAATATGTCCGGTTGGGATCATCCCGTGCGAGCAACTTGGCCAGACTATCGACAGCTGAAGGCAGGTAGCGGTGTATCTTTGGATTGTATGGTGTAAAGCGGATAGGAATGTCTGGCGAGTTGGGCCGTGGGCTGGGCGCGAATGCACAAAGGAAGTGCAAAACAGCGTACGCGTCTTCTCGCGAAGGCAACGCAATTTTCGTGCTGGTATTAGAGAAGAAGGTAATGAGGTCTTTCATGAAGTCGAATGTGTTGACGTGGGATCGGAGCAGAAGTACCCGGGTGCCAACGAGTCGAATGGCATTCGACAGGAACTGCAGCACTTGAGGGGTGGACAATAGGGCGTGATTGATTTCCAGAAAAGACAGGTTGCGGAGGATTGAGGTAATTGCGAGTAAACGATCTGCCGTACGGTCTAGGTCGTAATCCTTGGTGCCGAATTGGGGATGAATTTGAAGCGTGTTTACCTCGGTTTGGCAGTGATGGATGACGTCTTCGTATAGCATGAGATCGATGATGTCGGTCACTTCGGGATTGTCGTTGGCGAGCTGCTCCAGTTGCTCCTCCGCACAGTCCACCAATACGTCCACCAGATCTTCACACTGCTCTAGCTCCACCTGAAGGTTGTGTTCGTAGGTCAACTTGGAGAGGGTGTCTAATGCTAGCCTCGTTTCCGCGTGGAGTCCGGACCGAATGCTCATCGTGAGCGCTCGTATGTCGACCACGCCCATGTCTCGCAGCTCTGGAACATTTGGCATGACTTGAATCTTCTTCTCGACGGCACCTTGAAACTTTTCGCGGAACTTCAACAATCCGTATGAGTCGTTCAGCAAGTATGCAGCCGGTCTGTACCATCCGTCTTCCGTGATGAAGAATTTCTTCTCGGGTGTAGCTGGAGTCGCAATGACTACTTCTGCCGGTTTGGATGGCGATATGTGTACTTGTGCGACATCCTGCCCCGGACCAGGAGTGCCCTCCAATGGCCGACTCATGCTTTTCCGTTGTTGGCTCATGAGCTCTGTTTGTGGGGTGCTGGAGCCGTTGACCAGCGCTGGTGTTACATGGTTTTGTATTGGGGTGGTTTGCGGTGGCTGTGTTTGCGGTTCGAATGGCGGCGGCGGCTGCTGTTGCTGCTGTTGCTGCTGTTGTTGCTGCTGCTGCTGCTGTTGTTGCTGCTGCTGCTGCTGCTGCTGTTGTTGTTGCTGCTGCTGTTGCTGCAAGCCTGCATCGGATTGTCGCTGCTGCTGCTGCATTGCGGCTTTTCGTTGGAGCTGCTGTAGATATTCTTGTTGTGCTGCGGAAGCGCTGTTCTGTTGCCCGGGCACCGTGCTCCTAGTTGGCGACAGTTGCTGACCAGGTTGTCCCATTTGTCCTTGCATAGCGTTCACATTCTTAATCTGCTGCTGCTGCTGTTTTTGGAGATACGCGGCCTCGTAGATGCCCAGATTCTGTTCGTAGGTGTGGCGCAACTCTTCGGGCGCTGTCGGAAACTGCTGTGGGTTTATACCCAGCAACTGCGCAACTGATGGCCAGAGACTATTTTGCGTGACGGACCGGAAGCCTTTGTATTTCATGAGTACAATCATGTACAGTTGATGGAGGGGGATTATGCGTCCAGCAACCTGGGGACGAGGGTTGAAGGGCCGTCGATGCTGGTCCATCAAGGCTTTGACATTGTTCATGAAGGCCTGCGCCTGCATTTGTTGCTGCTGCTGCTGCTGTTGTGGATTCTGCATCTGGCCTTGCATCGACATGCGCGCTTGCATGCCAGGATGTTGGGCAGGGTGTGGGGCAGCAGCGCCGGGTACCTGTCCGGTCTGGTGCCTCTGTTGCGCCGCCATGTTGCTTGCGGCCAGATTACCCAGTTGCTGCTGTTGCGCCTGGAGCCGCATGGCGTATGCCCGTTGTGCTTCCTGTTGTCGGCTTTGCAGATTTTGTGATAGCTGGACCGACTGCACAGGGAATTGGCCTCCGGCGTTCGGGTCGAATCCCTGGGCCATTGGGGAGGCTTGTTGCGGGAAACCCATCGGAGACATCTGCGGCGCGTGAGGGTTTTGCGCCGGCGACGCGGTCTGCATTCGCTGCGGTGGCATCTGACCGGGTCGAAAGTGCTGGTTCTGCATAGTGGGAGATGGAGTATGGGAGAAGCCCTGCTGGAAGCCGAACTGGGGTTGCTGGGAAGGCGTCTGGGAGCGCGACAGGGTCGCGCCTGTCGAGTCGCGTTTCTGAGGTATTGACGACATGGGGTAGGGATTGCGCGCGCCGTTCATCTGGGGGTTGGCTATGGCGCTGGGGTCGATGAAGCTCGAGGGATCGTACATGCCGTTCTGCGGGGACTGGAAGTCCATGATGCGCGGTCACCGGGGAGGGCGCGAGGGAGTGGTGGAGGGATGTAACGGGGCGCAGACGGGGGAGAGCGATCGACTATGCACGCAGGTGCATTCGAACCACCTACACAATGACATGTTAGCGGCCATGTTGATGTTTGGAGCGCGACCAGGGACGCGGCAGGCCGTGGAGGCGTGTTGTGGCCCGCGGACGCGCAGGTGAGGGTGAGGGAGCACACACGGCGCAATGACAGACAGGCGCTACTGAGGGGTGCTCATCAGGGCAGCACGGAATCGGTCGGTCTGGGATGTGGGCGATAGATTCACGTACCGCACGATCTTGGACGCGATTTGCGGCGGCTATGGGGGACGTTGGGCGGAGAGGAGAATCAGGAAGCCGCGTGCTTGGCGATCCGCAGGCGCTAAACAGTCACGGGACCGGGCCGTCAATTGCACACCGGGCAGCACGCAGCAGCGCGACGACAGCAGCAGCAACGGACCATCGCAAAGCTCGACGACGACGACACCGTCGCCGTCTGCATGAGCATCAGAACACGCGTTCGCGCGCCCGAGCCAGTCGAGTGGCTGCTTTACCGGCACGCAAGCCTAGTCTAACCCTAATTGCCCTTCCGGGTCATTTTGCCCGCTGTAACACGGTGGAACACATGTCTCTCTCCACTTATTACATCACTGCAGCTCGCGCGCATGTCGTGCTGTTATCTCTCGTTGGGCCAGACCTCCCCAGTTCGACCGTGGGCGCTGCCAACCTCGACGGCTCATTTCGGGGCGCGCCTCCACCATCTCGCGAGCGATGCCTCATCACACTCTCCGCCACCCTCTCCCACGTCCCGTTCTGCAACGAGAGCGCCCGGGAGTGACTGTTTGGTGTTTCTAGGCATCAGAGGAATCGACAGTGCCGACAGGCGGCGTGGGCTCCGGATTCGCTCTGTTGGAGCACGCCGCCAGATGACCAGGGTGCCCGTTATTGGCATGCGCTCATCCCACCCATGTCTTACCCTTAACGTGTGGATACTAGATACACGGGTACGCTGAATTCTCCGCTCCATCTTAGTCGGCAGGGTGGTCGGCCGAAGGAACAGCACGATGATTGCACCTCTTGGCCGCTTCGAGTTGGTACGCGAGGAATGCAGTTCATTCGATCAGCCACCCTGCCACGTTTCCCCGGCTGCCTCTCCTAAACGCTGTCCCTGACACTCCTACATCAAGTCGGAAAACGGGACGCCAGCAGACTCATGTCGCAAACCTTGACTACTTTCAACATGATGTACATCCTTGGTTCCTCGGGGTGAGATATCACCATGGTTTTCATCTCTTGTCGTGACCACTGCTTGATGGGGGCTTTAGTGTTAGGTTCGGTCGTGTAGCAATGATTTCCCTCGCCGGCACAGCGGTGAAACCCTTCCACGGTGAGCTCTCCGATGTGTCGTGCATCGGGCCGCGCTAAGATCGAGCCCATGGAACGGGACGTCAAAAGGCTGTATAGAGCACTCCAAGCCTGAATTCGAACAAGAGATCTTCAAGCAAGCGACCCCCCTCCTTTGACAAAAAGTTCTACCGTTGTCGTCTATAGCATTTTCGTCATTAGCATGAATAGAAGACGGGCCGATGCGTGAGTCGTGCACATATGGTCATCGGGATCTACGGCACGTGACAGCGACAACGTCGGGCCTTGGCGGGTGTCTGGCCGACAACCTGGAGCTTCCTCAGCATTCGAAAGGCGAACACATCAACACGCGCGCCATCCCCTCTCACCCACACTCTAGCCCCGCCACCCTACCTTCGCTTCTGCCACACAACGCCGAAGCTCTACCGCACAAGAACACGCACCCGCACATCTTCTCCAACCATGGCTGACGTCGCCGTCGAGAACCCGGCCAACACGATTGCGCCGCACAAGAAGCAGCTTCCCTCCTCAATACCCAACTTCGACACCCTGGAGGGCTTCTCGACAGACGGCAGCGATGACTACTCCACCTTCAAGAAGCTTCAGCGACAGTTAGAGTGCGTCACTAGACTCGATCCACTGGGAACCCGCGAGGCTAACGTGTGCCAGGTACATCCATCTACAAGAAGAATACATCAAAGATGAGCAGCGGAGTCTGAAGCGAGAGTTGGTGCGGGCACAAGAGGAGATCAAGCGTATTCAGAGCGTGCCGCTGGTAATTGGGCAGTTCATGGAGGCGATCGACCAAAAGTACGTTGATCTATACACGTGTGTCCTACAGTTGATACTAACTTGTGCAGCACCGGTATCGTGCAATCGTCCACCGGATCCAACTATGTCGTGCGAATTCTCTCTACCCTCGACCGCGAACTTCTCAAGCCGTCTTCTTCCGTTGCCCTCCACCGTCACTCAAATGCGCTCGTCGACATCTTGCCTCCGGAGGCCGATTCATCTATCGCCATGCTTGGTCAGGATGAGAAGCCCGACGTAACCTATGCCGATGTCGGTGGCTTAGATATGCAGAAGCAGGAGATCCGGGAAGCTGTCGAGCTCCCGCTCACCCATTTCGACCTCTACAAACAAATCGGTATCGATCCGCCGCGCGGTGTGTTGCTGTACGGACCCCCGGGAACTGGAAAGACGATGTTGGTGAAGGCAGTCGCAAACAGCACGACGGCCGCTTTCATCCGTGTGGTGGGCTCGGAGTTTGTGCAAAAGTATCTAGGCGAGGGGCCTCGTATGGTGCGCGATGTGTTCCGGATGGCACGCGAGAATTCACCATGCATCATCTTCATCGATGAAATCGACGCCATCGCCACCAAGCGATTCGACGCACAGACGGGTGCCGATCGAGAGGTCCAACGTATCCTGCTCGAACTGCTTAACCAAATGGACGGCTTCGACCAGACTTCTAATGTCAAGGTCATCATGGCAACCAACCGTGCAGACACCCTGGATCCCGCGCTTCTGCGTCCGGGCCGTCTCGACCGAAAGATCGAGTTCCCGTCACTCCGTGACCGTCGCGAACGCCGTCTCATCTTCGGTACCATCGCCAGCAAGATGAGCTTGTCGCCAGAGGTCGACATGGACAGTTTGATTGTGCGGAACGACCCACTATCTGGAGCAATCATCGCGGCCATAATGCAGGAAGCGGGTTTGAGGGCTGTGCGGAAGAACAGGTACAACATCATCCAGAGCGATCTGGAGGACGCATATGCTAGTCAGGTCAAGGGTGCGACCGAGGCAGACAAGTTCGATTTCTACAAGTAGAGTTGGAGTCATAGGACTGGGGAAGGGGAAGCGAGCGGTAGCGCTTTGTATACTACAATAGCAGTGGATAATATCATTGTCTGTCGTATCGCGGTCCACGCATCGTAGTTCCAAAAGAAGGTCCGCACAAGCGATTACAGACTTGACAGAAGCAGAGTCCTGTTGGCCCAGCACTGCCCAAGGCGATCTCGCTTTATACATGCTAGGGTTGAATTCTGCATGTCTGTACGATGTACACGCGTTAGTCGAGCGCCTCGTTGTAGGCAGATCGACTCTAGCCCGCGTCCGACCAAGTACTGAGTATCCGATAGCCCACGTCGGAGCAATATTCGGAAGCCCGACATCTCCGTGCGGCCTCGAGACAGATGAATGGCTCCTTTCAGCAGCCTTTTTTAACCGTATGAGAACAAGAGTTGGCTTGGGGTGGATTCGATTCACTCCATACGCCAGGAAGCACTATCGTACGAGTACAAGAGCAGGCTTAGGCTGGAGTTGATCCACTCTATACGCGAGTAAGCAATACACCGTGCGTTGGACAGGGTTACGAAGGATCATGCAGGGGAATGGTAACTGTAGTATGTAAGAACCCTTTAGACCTTTTGTTTTCAGTGAGGCCTGGTTCGATTGCGTATCTACGGCATCTACCCTAATCAGTATGTCGACATATACTTCTTCCATTCTGGTCACAGGTGGCACTCTGAGCATGGGATACCACTGCTCCCTCTCACTCGCCAAACAACGCCCCCAAACCCTTGTCGTCATCGCCTCCAGGACAGACCCGAACGATGCCGCGGCCACTATCAACGAAACCCTAGGACAAGAAAATGTCGTGTACATGGCACTCGACCTCTCCTCGCTAGCCAACGTACGCGACTTTGCTAAGCGCTGGACAAACGCGGAATATCCACCTATCCAGGGCCTTCTCTTCAATGCAGCGGGACAGTGGTCTTCCGCAGTGGAATACACCGAAGATAGGATTGAGAAGAATTTCGCGGTCAACCATGTGGGACATGCCCTGCTGTTCCATTTACTCGCTCCGCAGCTGCAAGAGGATGCGAGGATCGTGGTCGTGGGAAGTGGTATACATGACCCCAATGAGAAGTGGGGAGCCATGCCCGCGTATACAACACCCGCAGAAGTCGCACAGCCCAGCGCCGAATCCGCGGCCAAGCGTCCGGGCATAGACCGCTACGCCGCCTCCAAGCTCGCAAATATCGCATGGATGCTTGCGCTCTCCTCTCACCTCTCCACCAACCCTTTACACGCCTCCAAGACGGTGATAGCCATGGACCCGGGTTTTATGCCCGGCAGCGGACTTTTTCGTAACGCACCAGCGGTGCTTCGGTTCGTGATTGGGAAGCTGTTCCCCAAAATGATTACCCTGTTGAAAGTGTTGTATCATAAGAATACGCATACGATGGAGGAGAGTGGACAGAACCTGGCCTGGTTGGCCGTGAGTGGGGAGGTGAAGGGATTGAAGGGGGTCTATTTTGAGGGGAGAGTGGAGCATGTGATTGGGGAGTTGGCGGGGCGGAAAGAGGTGCAGGAGGAGCTTTGGAGCTGGACTGTTGATAGGGTTGGGGAGGGGAAAGAAGAAAGGGAGAGATTTGGAAGGGTGGAGTAAGGACAGGAGTGTGTTGTGGAGTGTTGTGTTTGACAAGGAATGCTGGAGAGCTTGCGGGATACTTTGCAAATGACAGAGAGCGTTGGGTTTTGAGTTTGAGGAATATGCACTGAAACCTCTCTGGATGAACTTGGCGTCCCTTAATCATAGCCTATGCAAATAGGATACATGGTTAAGGGACTGCCTCGGCTTGATTACAGACAAGTGCTGCATCGGCTTTTGTGTGGTGACCGTCTGCTAGATGGCTATCTGTTCATTGAGAAAGCTGTCGAGCACTATCTCATTGATCATGAGAGGTCGGCGACGGGCGCTTATACGAATCGGCGCTGGCGAGGTCGAAGTCGGGGAGTCCGGATTTGGAACTAGTGCTTCCCAAGGCCCGTCTCGCACGATCACATCCATAATGGCTGTGCCATCTGCAGACGAGGGACAAAGAGAACATGAATAGAGGAGAGGGTGACGAGTGGTCGTGTAACACAAGAGGCTCCGGTGTACCGCTGAGACTTGACAGTGACGTCGAGAGACGTGTGACATGTACATGGCTCACCTGATCGTTCGAAAACGTCCATGGTCTTGTGCGACAGCAGTTCCGCCTGAGATGAGCTCGCAGTGGAAGTAAGAGGACGGAAAACGACTGGGGCCTCTCGGAATACCCAACAATAGAGTAAGTACACAAGACGACGCGGTGCTGAGGCGGAGTCGAAACAACAACGGGGCTCGGAAGAGCGACGCGTGAAGTGCCCGAAACGCGACGAACAAAAACAAACGGCAGACGTGCGACAGCACCGTAGGCAACGGCCGTCGAGGATGAGTCAAAAGGTCAGGTGAACACATCAATAGACACAGATGGTAAAATCAGCTTGGGTAGGCAGCTGTCGAAGAAGCCATGGTACCAATGAGGGGAATCAACGAGGCAGCGGTGGATGACGAAGTCGAAAATCAAAGTCGCAGGACAGAGCGAACAAGCAGCAGACGGGGAAGACCCCAACAGCGCGCCGGGAGTGCCACGGCATGATCCAGTCAGCGGGCAGCGGGCCTTCTTTCTGGGCCGGCTCCAGATCAATCGCAGTAGAATGCCGCCCAAAGCGGGATGGTCTGATCTGGGGGCAGAGGGTTGATCTGAGGTGCACCTTCTGCCTTAGCGAGAGTATATAAGAGCGAGTCCCCCCCCGCTCGCGCATCTCCCGCCTTGCATCACAGTTCCCAAGCTCCCACCTCGACGCCCACCACACCGATTCTCACGCCCGACCCCTCGTTAGAAGCATCAGATAATCGTCTACCGACTCACACTCATATCTCCAACAATGCCTCCCAAGAAGTCCTCCGCTGCTGCGCCCAAGAAGGCTGCTGCCGCCACCGCCGCACATGGCGCCTACATCGGTACGTCGCGTCCTTTTCCTGCACGACCACGCTGTCGCAGCGCCTGCGCAATGGTTCTATCGTGATCGCCGAGCAATGCTGACTTGTTACCGCAGACATGGTCAAAGACGCTATCGTCAACGTAAGTCTATCCTTTGCGGCGCATCGCATTCCCCGCACCGTCCTTGCGACAGCCAAGCACACCAATCGGGCACTGCCCACAACACCCGACCTCCACCCCCGATTGCCTCGAGAATATGATTGCTAACGCGTTCTGTCTGCACTACAGCTCAAGGAGCGCAATGGTTCAAGGTCAGTAGTCCCATTCTACAGCTCGTGCTCGCGGCGCTACGTCACGCTTTTAGCACCAAATGCCTCAGACCAAATGCTAACATACCGCAGCCGTCAAGCCATCCAGAAGTACATCAAGGCCAACAACACCATCGGCACTGTCTCCGACCCAACATACAGAGGCCACGTCAACCGTGCTATTGTCAAGGGAGAGGAGACTGGTATCTTCCTGCGCCCCAAGGGTATGTTCCGCACCTTCCCGGTCCACGTACTTTCTGTTGTTGTGGGTCAACGCGTCCTGCATTGACGCGTCTCTCACGGCACAGTGGTCCTCCCGTTAGTCGTACAGCCCACTGACTATCCTCCCAGGTGCCTCCGGAACCGTGAAGCTTGCCAAAAAGGACGCGAAGGAGCCCGCTGCTGCGAAGGCTGAGCCCAAGGCCGAGAAGAAGGCCGCTGCCCCTAAGGCCAAGAAGGCGACCACTACCGTAAGGGCACCGCACTGCCGTCCATGATCTTCTATGCTGACCATGGCGATAGAAGGCTAAGGCTACTACCACCACCACCAAGAAGGCGGCGGCTCCCAAGAAGACCGCTGCGAAGGCCGCCCCAAAGAAGGCTGCCGCCACCGCTAAGCCCAAGGCCAACGCCGGCAGGCCTCGCAAAACTGCTGCTGCTGCCGCCGCCGCCCCTGCCCCTGCCGTTGAGAAGGAGGTCTCGCGTGTCCTGGGCAAGACCAAGTCTGGACGTGTCACAAAGACCAAGGCTCCCGCCGCCGCTGCGCCCAAGAAGACTGCGGCAAAGAAGGCCGCGCCCAAGAAGACTGCCACGAAGAAAGCCACACCCAAGAAGGCGACGCCAAAGAAGGCATGAACGAGTTCACTATGAGCTCTTCTCTTTTTCATGTTGATCTCTTCTGACTGGTGTACGTGTTGTAGGCTGTGACTCCGTCTCGAGTCCGCCAATCTCCACGTAATCCACGTTCATGATATCCATTTTCTCTAGGCGATGCGGGGACCGGTACAGGGTGGGAATCGGGGTGTTCTGTCTCTGGGGTTTTATCGTCCATGTCATGCTGGGTCGGCGTTCTAGGGCGTTGTAGGCATTCATTGCGCCTGCTACTGTGTGTTATTTATTTTTTGCGGAGGTGGCGCTACCGCGTCGTGTGCCAGACTCGGCCAAAAGGCCTGAACAATGAACACTGATTGGAATTCAATGTACGCGACTCTGCATTTGTGGTCTGGACGCGTTGTTATGGTGCACGGTTGACGTTCACGTCGATCGGGAATGCACGTGATGAGATGATAAGATAAGCGACATAAATGGTTAGCACGTCTTGGGACGATGTCAGCTTGGAGATGAGGCCTCATGCGCGAGTACCTGAGTGTATAGATGGCGCGTGACGTATAGAGCTGTCGCTTCAAAGCACCCTGTTAACATCTGGGTCTGCGTGGCGTATTCAGTCCAGAGAGTGAGGACTATGGATGGCACGCACAGCAGGAACCGAGACTGTGGAGATGAGTCTCGTACTTGTACTCGGTGCAGAGTAGGCTTTGCCCCACATGATAGGACTTGTGAAGACTGTGACGCGGTACGTGCAAATGTAGGCCCATGCCGACTCCGTCCGGACGCGCTTGGTGGTGCTCGCCACTGAGAACCAACGTGTGAACTCGACCGATGCAGAATCTTTCAGGCTCAGTCCCTCTGCACATGTAGTAAGATGCTGCTCAGCCGTAGAGAAGTAACACAAGATGCGCGTCGTGGCCCCAATTAGGGAAAAGAGGTGCATCTCGAGTGCTATTCTTACTCGCGGAGTAAACGGAGCCGGGAATTGCAGAACGTCTGCGGTCATGTCGCACCTGGCATTGGCAATGCCGGCGTTCCGGTGTTACTTAAGCGCAGGCGAGGGCGGCTGTCATCGACGACGACGACGACAGGGTCCTCTCAATGAATGAGCGGGTGGGCTCCCATGTTGCATTGTGACTGTGATAGCGCGGGAAATGGTGTCGAGACCGAGGTCGTCGCGCCACTCCAATGCGCCATTCCCGACGGCTGGGACTTGTTGGCGTGCGGCCGTGTGGCTGAGGCGGAACCCCCGGGCTGGGACACGTTTTGCTGCTTCGTCTAATCCCGAACTGGCGCTGCTAGATACTCAGCCCAATCTCTCGCCCATGTTCCCCTGAACACGCAGCAGGAGCAGAGCAGGTGCGCGCTCCAGAGAGATCACGCTTCTCAAACACTCGAGAGACAAGACAAGCCCCAGAACCGCAGCACGACGCCTCCACCAAGAGCCGAACAGGGTCGTTGTTTGGATTCGCGCGCCGCGTATCACTGGGGTGGTGGTGAGTTGGACCCGTTTGCCGGCGCGGCGCACATTTGCCTTGGCAGCCACGGACCCTGGTGAGAAGCTGGCCTGCTTTGTCTGTGTCTGACAACCCAGAAGCCTCCTCTCCAGTCCGCCAACACCATCCACACGTCCATTCTTGCACCCGCAGCCGCTCCAGCACCTGTCGGGCACATCGTTCCACGTGCTGCCGTCGACCTGGGCTGCTTGCCGCACGACACCGGCCCCGAATTGCACGCAATCGCCGACCGACCCCATAGCAACCACCGCCCACATCTCCCACCGCAATCGAGCTGGCCGCACACGTCTCGCCAGCCGCAGCTCCGGCTTTCGTACGAGTAAAGTCGTCGTTGATGGTCGCGACTGTTGTCCCCTCGCGGACGATGCCCTCCGTGGCCCCCGACAGCAGCGACAATTCCACGTACCGGCACGCACCGTCGTCCTACCCTCCGCCCACACGCACCGCCCCAGACAAACCTCTGCCGCCTCGGGAATATGCCGAGAGACAGCTGAATGGAAACACTCCAGTCAACGGCAAATTCTCCAACGGTGTGGTGATGCAGTCCACACCCAACAACGGCCGCACGACCCATCCATCGGCCCCCGATAAGCGGTCATCACAGACGGATGCGGCAGTAAATGCACAGAGAGGGTGGGGTGCAGAGACGATTAGTGCCTACAAGTCACCCGAGGGCCGGGACAACCCGGGCAAGCTATTGGCCCAGGACGATGGCTACTTCGCATCGGTTCAGAGCAGTGAGATAGAGGATAGCTGCACCACCACCCACGTCAAGCTCGGCGCCCCGAGCACTACAGACGGCGCCAAAGACGCTGCCAGCGACCTCGATCCGCTCCCCAGGTCCGAAATCGAACCACGCACACCACAGCCGCAGCCCAACTTGGAGATTCCCAACTCGGGCTACCGCGTATCCTCACCGCCCGCCTTCAACCGCACATCCAACCCCACCGAACAAATGCACCGCCTGCAGCATCGCCACACGCTCGAGGTGCCCAAGCTTTCCACAGGGGCGCGTCCCCATGCGAGCACAGATGACGTAGTCACCGCCAGCGGCAGATTCTCCCCCAACACACCGACGCGCCGAAGGGGCTCAATGTCTCTCGCACGGCGGGCTACGCGGTCGATACACTCCGATATGTATCTCGAGGAGGTGCCACAGGATGAAGAGGCCGCGCGGTGGGCAGAGCACATCCGACAAAAGCGGGCCAGTAAGAGGAAAAGGAAAGAGGAAGAGGACGACGACCGCGTTGTGGTGGGCACCAAAGTGGACCAGCACCACGTCAACTGGGTCACGGCCTACAACATGCTCACGGGCATCCGCTTCACTGTCTCCCGGACGAACGCGAAGATGGACCGTGAACTCACCGACGCCGACTTTGACGCGAAGCACAAGTTTTCGTTTGACATGTACGTCCCGGACGATTTCTCATTAGCCAACCTTCTTCTACTATTCGGTCTTCCGTCTGGTTTGCCAAATTCACACGTGCTTTCAACAGATGCTGACAATCTGCAGAACCGGAAACGAACTTACGCCTTCCGCTAAGTACGACTTCAAGTTCAAGGACTACGCACCTTGGGTATTTCGTCATCTGCGTACCACATTCAAGCTAGATCCCGCCGACTATCTCGTATCGCTAACGAGCAAGTACATTCTATCCGAGCTGGGCTCCCCTGGAAAAAGTGGCAGCTTCTTCTATTTCTCCCGAGACTACAAGTATATCATCAAAACGATTCACCACGCCGAACACAAATTCCTCCGGAAGATCCTCAAGGACTACTACAACCACGTCCAGGAGAACCCAAACACTCTTCTTTCACAGTTTTACGGTCTTCACCGCGTTAAGATACCCTACGGACGCAAGATCCATTTCGTTGTCATGAACAATCTATTTCCGCCGCATCGAGATATTCACACCACTTTCGACTTGAAGGGGTCTACGATAGGAAGAGACTTCAAAGAGGAGGAACTAGAGGCGAATCCGCGCGCGACCCTGAAAGATCTGAACTGGTTACGACGCAATTTGCACTTGGAATTCGGGCCAACCAAGAAGAAGGCGTTCGTTGAGCAGATGCAGAAGGATGTGAAGCTGTTGCAGAAGCTGCACATCATGGATTACTCGCTGCTGGTGGGCATTCACGACTTGGAGAAGGGGAACGAGGAGAACCTTCGGGACAAGACGTTGCAAGTCTTCCAACCTGGTGGTGAGCTTGCAGAGGGACCTGCGCCGAACATGCTTATGCGAACGCCATCGAAACTCGAAAGCGCTCGGAAAGCAAAGGAGCTGAGACAGATCATTAAAACGCAGAAGCCCGTACCGATGGAGCAAACTGCGAGCAAGATGCCGAGCGAGATGGAAGCACACAAGAAGAACAACTTTTTCTACGCGGACGACGGTGGATTTAGGGCCACACACGAAGATGAAACGCCTGCTGAAGAAATATACTACCTAGGGATCATTGACTGCCTCACGCACGTAAGTACACATCTTGTCAACACATAATTAGTCGATGCTAACAGTATTAGTACTCTCTCATCAAACGCATGGAGCACTTCATCAAGGGTTTGTCGAACGAAAAGACGCAAATCTCCGCCATCCCACCAGAAGGTTACGGCGACCGTTTTGTAAAGTTCATCAGTGGCGTGACAAAGACGCGAGAAGCTGCTGAGCACGAAAAAGCCGAGGAACGGACCCAGGCAGTTAACGACCCGTTGCTTCCAGGCATCAACGAGACCAGCGCAGAGCGAGACTCGAGTGAGAAGGTTCTGGAAAAGGCCGAGGGACAGGCGGAGCGTTCAAGGCGGAGGGGAGCATCCGAAGCCGATGTACCGCACCGAGAGATGCGCCAGGTGCGAAGTCCTTCTGCCGAGCGAGGTGAGCTCGGAACCACACTCCCAGTCGTTGAAGAGGCGGTGGAGTCTGCGAGTACAGGCGGCAGGAGTGGACGGAGTACCGAGACAAATCTTCGGCCCGCGCCACCCTTGAAAGAAGAAGACAGGCAACGCGACCCCGGCTCGAGAGACCACTCGCACGGACGGCCACCACCCACACCACCCAAAGACTCCGGTACAGCGCCCAGTGTAGGACGTCCTCCTACCCCACCCAAGGACGTGCAATACGCGAATCGACATTCAGGCCCTCCCACACCACCCAAGGAGGAGCGAGGGCGAGGGAAGGATAAAGAGCTTCCGCATCTACCGCCCATGGAGACGGTCGTAAGGGTGAACTAGGAACTCCTTCCATGACGAGCCGATACATCACTGCGCATACCCCATTCTCTTACTTTGCAAGCATGCTTTCCCTTTTACTATTCCATTGCTATTCTCTACCAAAATCTTGAATGTTATGGTACACCTTGCATATTCTTTTCTTTTGTTTTCACCCATTCCTGTTGGGCATTTCTTGGAAAGAATGGCGCGCGACTATAATTGTGCTATGCATGATACCATTGGGTGCGACTGTCTTCTATTGCTACGGCATCTTGCGGGCCGCTGACATGATTCCCTTTGTTTTTACTTTTTAGTGTGGCTGTAATGGCATGGCGATAACGGCTGTTTCCTGTTCGCGTCTTTTGTGCGTTTTCTCCTTTGAGTAACAGACCCGTTGTAATTTCGGAGCGGTGGTCGCGTTCTGAGGACGCTGCTGCCTACGTCGCATAGATACCATAGTTCCGATTCTCTTTCTCCTCTTCTTCACGGACGAGGGCAGTGGTGAGAGCGGAACGGGGATCTGAATTGGGTTCGTACTTGAAGGGGGACTTTTTCATGTAGAGTATCTTTAAATTAGGAGGAGGAGGCAAGCGGTGTGTTTGGGGCTTGGGTTCGAGTGGGTTGGGTTTTCGGCTGGGTTGGCGTAGGTGGCTTGGAGGAGGAGGCGTAGATAGATGGGGTAGCATAGCAATTGCATATCATTAAATAACTCTTGTGGCTGTGTATCCGTGGTCATCTGTTTGGGGCGTGGGTTTGAGGGAATGGCTCTAGAAGGCGTGATGTTGTTTACGCATATGTTAGTTGAGAGATGAAAATGACCGAGAGAGAAGTATTGTGCTTAGCTGCGCTGGTTTACGTTACTGTAGCATCTGATCGTCTTTCATCGTCCTTTCCCCGATCTCGTTTGTCTCCACGGCATGCTCATGCATTTAAAGCACAGTTTTGAAGGTACATAGCATATTGAACCACAGCGAGGGGAAAATTAGAGACACTGTGGTGACATCTGTAGGTACCAGTACACACGTCGTCTATGAATGTGCCATTGTTTTAGATATATGGGGTAGTGGCCACGACAACAACGGTGATGCCGATGTTGCCTGTATGTGCTCGTTGAAGGACAGAGTATCCGCGCTTCCACACACACATGCGAACGCTATCACATATATCAACACCTGAAAACCGACCCTCGTTGTGCCGTCGCTCCATTCAAAGTCCCAGAGAATCTCTGAAACCATCACCAAGCACTCAACTTAACCACCACAAGGCACCTCCTTCGCTTCTTCCTCACACCTTATCTCACCCCTCAATACTCACAAACAGCCAGATGTTGATCGACCCCGTACAAGCAGACTACTCGCGAAACCACCCCGAACACTAAACCCACCGCAAAGCCGCCCGCGCCCATGCATTCGAAGAACACGGTTCGCGTATTCATTCCCATCATGCTAACCATCAAGCGGACGAGACTACGAGGAGAGCCGTAAGTATGGAGCGGATGTAGGTAGAAAGCTGTAGCAGGTCAATCCGGACAATTTGGCTACGATTCGCGAGAGATTGAGATCGATGTTACGGAGTTGGGGGCGGAGGAGGCGGTGGCGGTGGCGAAAATTGCGAGGTTGGTTTAGAGGATTTGGTGAGTCTGTGAGTCCATGAGTTGCAATGAAGCTCCTCGGTGCCATGGCGAGAAACAAAAGTACCGAGGAAACGATTCCTATTTGTTCTATGTGATGGTATGATTCCAAGATCGAATTGACGTCGGGGGTACGCGCCGTATCAGTAATTCGTCGGGTACTGCCCTGGCATCTGCGAATAGCGCCTAATCTTCTTCTTCGACTTCCGCCGCATAAGCACTTGGACGTATATGACAACGGTCAGCAGCGCGGCGCCCACTTGGACGAGCCCCGTATACCACGAGACACTCTGCATATGTATTAGCAACCGGTCGCTCGCCAGCCCATCAATTCAAGAAGTCAACTTACCTGCACAGTGCAGAATCTGTCAAAGTCCACCTCACCAAAGTCTTTCTGAATCGCCCTTGCAGCGGGAGAACAAGTCCACCCCCAAAGATCGTTACTCTTTCCGTCCTTATCTTTCTCCGTGCGGTACAAGCTGGCTGCCACACACCACACCACCAGATTCCCAACCAAGACAGTCCATGTAAAGACCGACGCTATTATAGACACCTTGTTTGCCTTCCCGACTCCACACATGTAGCCGACCATGATGCCGATATGCAGTACGACGGTTACGGCGGCAATGGCGAAATACATCCAAGTAGGCCACACTTTGCTGTCGTTCGCCCAAGCGGTGCGCGTGACAACCTCGCCTTGGGCATTGGTGATGGTTTTGAAGATGTTTTGTGTTGTGAGGAATTTATGGAGGGTGAGGGTTATAGGGATGAAGGTCGCGATCGAGATGAGTAGGGCAATGGTGCGGGAAATGACGCGCAATCGACGGATGCGCTGTTTGAGGAGCTGATATTGGTGAGCTGGAGGTCGCTTGAGAATGATGGGATTTTGGGCGGTAGACACGTACGAGATCTTCTTTGTGTGCTTTCTGAATGCCATCGAAGTCGACCAGACTTTGCCGGTGTGAGTGGCGGATGGAGTGGTCGGGCTTCATAGGCGTCGATTGCCCCGAGACGAATCCAGAGTGCATATTGGGCGAGGAGAGCGAAGACGAGAGTAGATGTTGCTGCTGCTGGTCGTTTGGCGAGAGCGGTTGCGCGCTGTAATAAGAATTCGCAGCCATACTGTCCCTCAAAGGCCTCTCACTCGAAATCTCCACTCTTATGTACGGCGAGTCGTATCGGCAATCTCAAAGCGCCAAAGCATGGCGCCATCAGATCTTATACGCGAAATTTGGGACATGCTGATGACTGAACGCGCCGGTGTATTCTCAGCCGCAAGCCTTCAAGACCCACACCCCCGGATTTGCGCGCAGGTACTTTCTACATTTCGGGCCTATTCATTCCAACATGCTGACGCTTTAATCCGGATGTAGACAAAGTATACGACTGACAAAACGTGGACCGTGCTCGTGGCGGCCGTTCGTCTTTCCTAAGGCGGTTTGGTGGTGGCGCTGGAGGCTTATGCGCTGGCGGCACGAATATAGACCATGACAATTTGGGGGCTGAGATGTTTGCCGAGCTGTGGATTACTGTAGGTCAGCCCTGTCAATGGTTGACGATGTGCTGATGAAAGAAAGGAACGTCGCAGCTCTGTTTCGAAACCGCATGGCACGAATAAATTTAGGCAATGTAGCTGCTCGCCGTGACTCCAGCCACCGACTTGGGGGTTGGCCTTGAGATGTTTGCCGCCTGAAACATCATGATGGCAATGACATCTTAGGACGGGAGTGGATGCTTGAGGTTAAAGCTGGTGCGCGGGAGAGTGTGGGCCCGATCTATATTTGCCCCACTCCAAGAGCTAGTTTCACTGCATGAGCGGGAACAACTAAGCAGAGCTGCGAAGTCAACATTGCGAACACCCTTTGGATTCTAGGACATCAAAGTTTACAATAAATGCACTTGGTAACATCTTGCTTCAGGATCGCCTAAATAAAGAGGAAACAAGCTCGAAAGCCTATGAACAACTACAAACGGGTACGTGCCTGTAAGCAGTCCTAAATAAAAAAGAGCCCGTAAGCATTTCCGGACAGGCTCTAGCTAGAAAGAAGAAAAGAGATCAAAACCCTCAAAGAACAGCCTAAAGAAAATTGAGAGAACGAACTTACTTAAGTATAGCAAAATCTCGCTCAGTATTATCCTAGGAGCCTCCAACAGTGAGTACTACTACCCCTAGGGGCTTAAATCACAACCTAGCAGCAAAAGGACATCTGGTACTTAGAAACGATGTGGTGAGTGAGTGAAAGAGAGATAGGCAGCGAGCATCGAAAACGAGTCAATAAACCATGTGCAAAAAATACCAAAAAAAATTGGTCCGCCTCAGGTTCGAACTGAGCACTCTCGCTATCTTGACTTGACTTCCAATGGTAAACTGCTCGGATGGGAACCCCCGCTCTACATTGAGGGACCCCCGTGAGCGCGACAGGAGGATTTGGTGTTTGTACAGAGTTGTACCATGCAAGCGCAGTTCGAGCGTGTTACCACTACACTAACGGTCCTTGATGTGTTTTGATTTATGACCTTCGTGGCTGTTCGTTAATATATGTACGGTGAGTGCGCTTCCATAGAATGGTTCACATAACTGCAGTGCACGTGTGCGGTGTGGTCGTTTTGCGACGTTTGCGTCTTCATTCACTCATTCACTCACTGTGCAAGACGTTCTATTGAGTGAGCGTTCGTGGCGCCCATCTCGCTCCGATGAGCTAGTTAGGACGATACAATACTGTCTTGTTAGGTCAAGAAGAACCTTTGCCGGTGGGTGTCTGATACGTGCTCACGTCTGGTGATATTCAAGCATAGCTGCTCCAGCCTTGAAGGTGGTGAAGGCTTTTAGACGAAAGCCAACTGGGTTTCTACACTGGCTATTGCCGTAGGTGCCTTGCCTTCGGGAGACGTAGTAATTGGCCTACACAAGCAATCGCACACTTCAGAGGATCTAATGATAGATTTACGCACTAAGGCAATTTAAGATGGACTGTATACAAGGTGCCTTGGACGCGTCCACACTTGCATCAACGTATCCAACAGCACACACACCCGTTATTCCCTCAATCTACATATGCACAATCCCCGATTTTGATTTCGACTTCAATCTGTCTCAGCCCTCCAAGACGGATACAATGCCATATAATCACCGATAGAGATATAACCCCCAAAAGCCAACGGAATCGCCACATTAAGCGCCTCTGAGCACATCTCATCCCCCACCTCACCCATAGTGTCTCCAACATGGACCCTCACACAAGCCGGCATCCTCCTTCCATTGATCTGCGCAAGCGCCATAACAACCCGTATAACGCGCTTCGTCCGTTTCCTCGGCTTCGTGTCGCCACGTTCAAAGATGGGCTCCAGCGACTCGTTGTCACTGAAGTCCAGGCTGGGACCGTTGTTGTAGGAGATTTGGAGGACGAGGTGTTTGAGACTTGGAAAGCGTTGGGTTATTATATGGCGTTTCGAAGCCAGTGCTGCTAGGTGTGACCAAGATTCCATGCGCAGGCGCCGAAGAAGCGGGGGTAGCGGAGTTGAAGGTAATGTATCTTTTCGAAGGGCATACCGGGGGCACGCGGCATGCGGAAATCGCGATGGAGACCGCGGTCGACACGGAAGAGGAAGTCGCCGTAGGCTAGGGGCGATGCGTCATGTCAAATTTGGTGACATGTTGACAGCAGTGCAAAGCGGTTGAGGGAACCCCATGTGTTTTCTGGAGAGTGGATGCGAGGTGCAGGGTCGAGAGACATGTCGAACATCCTTTGTGTCAACAGGACGAGCCTGTAGATGGTGTCGGATTTCGGCTGCAAAATCGAGAAGGCTAGGTCCTAGATGGACCCGGTTGCCGAAAATCGCCGGAAGGGAGACTGGTTGCTGAAGCTGGTTAATTTAGTGCTTGTTAGCTGAGAGTTGGACCTTACATAGGGTTGGACGATAGGCGGATCGTCTAGTTTTCGGAGTGGATGCTTGCAGCAGCAGCCCTCAAGGTAAGAGCACTTGAAGACGCAAGTGCAGGCGGTGTTGTGTTCGCCGTCCTCGATGAATATAACCCATATTGACACGGTAACATGTTCCGTAAACTCAGCGCTGAAACTGATCGATGGCCAACAGTGCGAGCGTGAGCGTGAGCTGGAGGTCCGGTTCGGGCGCGTGGTGCGTGGATGTGTCAAACTGGGCGGGCTGTTGTGGTAGTGGCTGTGGTAGGCGCTAAGAGTCGCGCTCGTGGATCTGTTGGTCGACTGCAAATCGTAAACTGAGCAATGGACTCGTCACCACCAGACAAGACATAGGCAAGCCATAATACTGCCACTTCACCCCCTTTCAATCCTGTGCTGTTCACCAGAAGCTAGCGCAACAATGTCGACTTCTCTGGATGCGCTCAGCTTCTTATTCCCTTCTTGTTGTAACAATCTCTTGATTTCCTCGACGGCGTACTTGCCGATCCTAGTCTGTCTCACTGAGAAGCCCCGGTTGTTTTTATCAGCATCGTGCGCGCTGATCCAAGCTTGGGCGTAAAGACTCCGGGCGATCTGGATCCCACCGGGTGAGCCGGCCGATATGTTGCCCCCTAGATACCATGGATTCTCAACGCGGTCGAAGGAGTGAATAAGGGCAGATAAGGGGAGAGCGGCTTCCGTGACAAGGTGGTCAGATGCCCAGGGTCGGATGACTTCGTACGATACGCCGTGTGGGGAGTATATGACGGACATGGTTTTCTCGCGGTCGTTGGAAGGAGAAGGTACGAGGGTGCGCGACGCAGACGATACGGTCTGAAATGATCTGGGTGACGCAGGTGGACTCAGAGGGAGCTCGGGGAGGTCTAGGTATCGACCGGGTGTAGCAGAGAGTACGCTGCAAGGCGGACGGTACGTGATTCCGATTGCATGGTGGAGACCCGATATGTCTCTTCGCGCTGGCATCCAAGTCACCGTTACCTCGCCGCAGGTACCGCGAGGAGACAAGGGTGGAAGTACACGGCGGTAGAGTGATTGGCTGTCTCCTTGGACGTACTTGGGCAGGGCTTGGACAAGTTCGGGACGAAAATGTTTCCACGAGCGGATCCTCCGGGCAGCCGATGGAATAGCCAAGACTGTTGATTGACAGTCTGTTGAGAGTTGGCGTAACGTTTCTTCGTGACAATGATCCGGCTTGTCTTGCGATATGAGGACGAGGTCCGGCTCATGTTCCAGCTCTTCCAGTGACGATATGCATGGCTTGGTCGTCTGCTCGGAGATGGAGAATATGCTGCTGAGGATGGTAGCAGCACCGACGAGCCAAGGATCAATGAGAATAGTAAAAGAACCGGGAAAGAGGCCTGGAGACGAAAGTGGGGCTATCGGGGGACTGAAGGTGAGTAAGAAGGCCGTATCTCCGTTCAGCGACTTGCACGTCAGGCTCATGGTGGCCCGCAAAGGGAGTATCGAAAGCAGAGATGTCACATATCATCAGGACGGGAGTGATGATGATATGGAGAGCACGGCTCAGTGCTTGTTGGCGGGGACGGGCTGGGCGTTGGTTTGAGTGCGCCACCAATGTCCCGGGCAGGCGTACGCGATGTCCGTGCCTACGCTTGCGGCTCGCTGGGGCGATGCGACGCGAGATAAAAATACCATCCGTCGTGCAACGCAAAACATAACACCACCACACGCCCACGCTTTGTATACTATTGCCCTTTTGCCCGGATCATCACTCAGTGTCAGTTGCTGGAGCTGCCGGAGCGCGGCGCCCGCTGCGTGCGTCTTCCGAGTCTGGTTCTGGCGCCTCTGACATCTTCTGGCCTTGGAAACCCTGCCTGGGGGCGCGACGACGGAAATGCCGCGGCTCCAATCATGGCATGCGATGGGCCTGACAAATGACGAGACAGCCCTCGGCGATGGAAACATTGGACGACTGTGACAGCCAAAACGACTGCGAGGCGCTCCGTTGGGCTCGTAGTCCTGCCTGGCGCTCACTGCAGACGGCGATGCCTGCTCGACGCGAAAGGGGCAGCTGAGACACGACATCTAACACACATATCGCTGGGCGCAAAGCTGGCTGGCGACCAGCCCCAGCGCGCCATGCTAACCGCTGTATGCAGCGATGGCGAGGAAGTGGTCGAGTTCGAGATCAGAGAGCTGGCGTAGTCTGCAGCAGTCAGTTTGTGTGCGCGCTTCCAGTTCATCAGGCTTATCGGCAATGGCGGCCGCGGATGGGCTGTCATCATGCACTACCATCCCCAGTGGGCAGCTCAGAGCTCCCCTGCCCGCCGCCACTGAGAGCCCCTCTATGATTCCCAGCTTGCCGCCCAGGGGGACGCCGGGCTTTTGTCATCGCCGGAGCTGAGCTGGAGAGCTGGACAGCTGGAGTGCTGGAGAGCTGCGCAGGCACACGGAACTGGGCTGCGCAGCGAGCCATGCACCGCCAATGCGTGCAGCATGCGCAGCGCAAGACGGGCCGGCTCGTTGTCTGGCCGTGGGCGCCTGTGCTGTGTACTGTGTACTGTGTACTGTGGTAGTGTCTGGCAAGCTGCGAGGTTTCATCAGAGCGGTGATCAGATGGCTGTGCCGGCTCGAGCTCTTCCCCCACTTCTTTCACCCACAGTGCCCCTCCTTCCCATTATCCGCCGCAAACAACTGCCCTGCCATAGCTTGCTCTGTGCCGGCACGCCAGTCACTCACTCTGCGACACACAGCCCAGCTTCATACCAGAGCTCCGTGAAGCTCGCCCAAGCTCGCCGCCGCCATTGAAAGCGCACCACAGCGCCCTGCATTGTCTGCTGCTGCTGCTGCACTGTCTGCTGCTGTCGCCGCCCGCCTGCCCGCCCGCCCGGCCTGTCCGAGGGTAGATGCTGCTGGCGATGCCGCCGCGAGCCTCGCTGACGGGGTCCTTCTCGGTTTCAGACGAGAACAACGTCGTCGTCTGCCCGCTGCGCAATCACGATGGGTCTGCCTGTCGCAAGCGCTGCACCGGCGTGAGTGCTCCCTCCGCGTCCGCCCACCCCAGCTCGCACACGGGGAATAACACGACATGCTGCACAGGAAAAGCGGTACCGCTCCATGCAGGAGCACATCCGCCGCGCCCACCCCGAGCACTACATCTCGAAGCTCCCCGCCACCGAGGAGAGCTTCATGCTGATGGTCAACACTCCTCCCCAGGAGCGGCCGCCCCCGCCTCCCCTCCCCACCACAACAGGCCCACCAGGTTGGTGCCCAGGGCTCTCCAGCACAGCGGGGACTGACACAATGGCAAGGCTACGGTGGCAACGAGCTCAATGCCTTCTACCACGAAGACTACGGCTTGAGCACCCCCAGATCGTCCGACGAGATGCGCCGCGGCTCATTGCTGCCCGCTGCGAGTGCAGCAGCGGCCCTGGCCTCGCTGCACAACCACCGCGCCGACTACGACTGGGACTCGGATCCGGTGAGAGCTCCATGGCAGCTCTCCGGCATGACCCACGCGCTAACGTAGCTCTTGTTGTAGGAAGCGACGTCCGAACCGGATTCGAAGAGCTACCGACCCCGCGCGCGCTTCGCGCCCACCACCATGGAACATCACATCACCCTGACTGATGAACCCTACGAGCCCTACTACACCGCCACCTCGCTGCAGCGCGAACTCCTGCCTTCCTCGCTCGCCCGTTCCCCGCCGGGTCGCTCTTCCACCCTCCCGCCGGCCCCGCGCTCCATAAAGCCGAACAGGCCGCGCAAGTCGTCGGTAGGCCAGAATGCTCGCAAGCCCAAGCACGAGCGGCAAAAGTCCAAGGACAACAACCGCAGACTGAGCTACGATCGCAAGGCATTCTCGGCTGAGCCACAAGCTGCCGCCGCTTTGTTTGGAAAGCGGTGGGAGGACCTCATTGACGCGGCAGCTTCGGCAACAGAGGAAGATAGCAGAGACCTGACTCCGGTAAGTCATGGCCCGTCATGCATTGGACCTAGCCTAATGGTTCAGGTACCCGGGTCACCACACATGTCTCCGCACATGACGAACAGAACGTCACTGCCGCCCTTCATCGCTTCTCAGTTCCAGTCATTCCAAGCATCACCGCTGCAAAACACGCTGACGCCGCCACCCCCTGAGTTGTCCGACCTACAACCGTTTCCTTCGGTTGAGTCATCCATCGAGTCTGCAACATCGGGTTCGAACTTCCACATACCGTCCCAAGGGCTCTCAGATTCCTCTCCGACGTTTGCCCACGCTGTACAGCTCTATTGTGCCGCCTGTCGCAAATTGTCATTCTTAAAGGAGAGCTACGCTTGCTCAGAGTGTATATGCGGCCTGTGTCAAGACTGCGTGGACGTGCTCGTGAGTGAGCATTCTCGCGGCCGCACAGCAAGGTGTCCGCGGTGCGGTTCTGTCGGAGGCAAGTTCAAACCATTCCAACTGGACATCAGATGAGCGCTGCTACCTACTAAAAGAAACTTCATTATTTGCTGGCTCGTTTTAGACGAGCTTTCCCCCTCCACATCTCACCTAGGGCACACAAGCACTGCAGGCGGTTGGCGTTCGCATCCCAGATGTTTTGATTCTGCATAGACTGTCAAAGCCTCTTTTCGGCGTTGCTTGGTTTCATAAGCCTATAGAGGACGCATGGGTAGCATGATTGACGAAGCATGTGTGTTGAGTGCTGAGCACGTAGCCTAGGCGAATGCAACACTTCGGGGCCGAGAGGGGCCCGAGGAGGCTTGCGCCCTCCTCTGTCATGAGACTGGGTCTTTACTGATTCTTTGCATGAACCATGGATGTCCCTTGCGTCTGTTCGATGCCCGGTCGAGAGACGCAGTACATTTGCTGCTGGACGTGAGTCCGTCCAAGTCAACTGGCGGCTTGACTGTCAGGAACGGAAGAGGTTGCGGTGAGTCAACCGTGGTTGAGCTTCGGGGCGCATGATCGGGACGGAAAGGAGATGAAGGGAGGAAGCGTTCCGAGACCTCGACTTAAGGAATAGTAAATCGGGCAATACTTGGCTTGAGGGCGTACCGAAAGATAACTTTGGCGCTACGTAAGGAGATATGCACTGTGTCTATCCACGCAAACCTTGTGCATACAGATGCAGTGAAGCGAAGATTCTCGAGATGAAAGCACGATACTCCAGAGCAAACCTTCCGCGAACGAACACGCTCATCAAAAACGGAGGTAAGAGAAGCGGTGAAAGCAACTGATATGTTTACCCCTCTCTCGAAGATGCGGGCCGTCTAGACGCTGCCAACCCATGCGCCGTCTGCGCTTGTACCGCGTGGTCTACGCACTAAATTTACTAGGGCCCGCTAGAATTTGCCGAATTGGGAAGTACGTGAAGGGGTGGTGGGTCTCGGGGGGCTTGCGATGCGAGTGTCGTGTGATATGCCAGGGTGTCAGAAGATGGAAGTGGCTTTGTTGCGCTTTTGGTGGAGGATGTGTGGGTTGCGATGCCGAATGTGGATGTCGCCTATGACGAAGACATGGCTTTGTGTGGACTTCTCTTCAAGCATATGCTTAGTTCTGCTTTAGGGTTTCTGACGGCTCGACCTTTTTTTAACCTATTGTACACAATCACGGTTACCACTAGCTGGATGTGTGCAGCTATTGTCATATTCAAGACCACAACAGGCGTCAATGTAAACTTATCTATTGGTCTAGCTTCTCATTGTGTCGTATACAGGTCTGTTACGTGATTGCAGAGCAATTGCGCGTTGACCTGTTTACGTTTTGTTGATCTAGCCCGCTTGCAAATGTGACACATCAGGGCACGACCTGGACCGTCCACTTTCGATCAAACTTCTCGGCAAACGTTTCTACCTTTCCTCTAGCCGCTCTCTACAATGTTTAGCAGGACATTCCGGCCTGTCATCTCGTCCGCGAACGCCAGGCTCTCTCATACGACTAGAGCTACCTTTCGACGTGGTCATTCGGTCATATCTACTCATACCTGCTTCCCGGCCACTTTACTACGCCTCAATGCTGGTGCAGCATATAAGCCGTTCTGGTTTGAGCGACAGGCCCATGGAAGCGAACGAGGTATCGACAATCAGCTTGAAAAGTCACCGGACAACCAGGAGAGTGCCGGTGTCTGGACGACTTGCGTAGGTATGTCGTTCAAGTCTCTGTTCATGTACTCCGCTGATCCTAGGCATAGCTTTGAATAGGCAGACACTGATGCCGAATACGATCATGATGCAAGAAATCATCCGGACGGCGGCCGAGAATTACTTCGAAGATGAGGAGAATGGCATGTCCGTCGACCCGCCTTTCATGTTCACCATACCAAAAGGTCTGCAAGCTTCTCTTTGACGTGACAATGGCTAATGCATACCTAGGGACTACATTGCCTACGAGTCTTGTACTTCTCAGGGAAACACCGACCCAATTTTCCTTGCAGCCTTCAAGGCATACCTCCCCCAAAGGTGATTTACCCACTTAAGGAGGTTCTACCATCTACTTACTGTTCTTCTAGATCTAGATAGCATTTTGGATAGGTTTTACTCTGAACATGCAGACAAGAAGAACTTCAATGAGTGGCTTGTGGATCATGAGTATGAGGACGCTATTGCTGCTGAGAATGAAAAGGAGTGGATGTCTAAGTAAGGGGGAATGAAAAGGAGTGGACGGCTGAATAGCGTTATGTAATTAGCTGTTCCGCGTAGATATGGAGAGTGAAGTATTTTTCCAACAAATAGTGGATGAGTGACTTAGCAGATGAAAGTTGGTTCTCGTCGCAGGGTTCAGGATACTCATTTGCCGCCGCCAAGAATAAGGTGCATGGTCCAGTAGCACCCGAATCTACGCGACTCCAACCGCTTCTGCCACCCGCACTACACACGACACAGACGCCACTTTCTGCCCGCGTTCAACTCACCTTCCCATGTCGCCGGATTCGACGTCCATACGCCAGATAGTAACGTATGCTCGAATTGACACTCCTAAGTTTGCGCAAACGTCAAAGCCCAGAGCCGCCTGAACAGACCGGAAGGTTGCAACCTTCATCAGCTCTGCACCCGAGATCAACTATGGCCGCAAGCACCCGTAGAACACGGCACACAACATACCCCTTGCCCACGTGGTTGGGCAGCACCACCCTTCCTCGTGCATATAGCCGTCGCGTGGTGTCTAGTCTGGACCCTCGATTCCCTACTAGTACCCCACATTTCTCAGATGGTAGGTTCGAAGATTCAGTGCGGGCTTGACCTTGGCGCACGGCTAGACTTTTCTTGTTACGGTTCGCGGCTGCGCGTGTGACTCGGGATTCGGGACTAAAGAGATGGCGGAGTCTCGCTCGCGTAATTACCTTCTGTTCTTCTCTCGGGCATGTAAAGGGTACTGTCTCGCTGACCGCCGTTTGTGCACCTCTTTCCGCTTTCATCTTTCTTCCTGATTTGCACTTGTTTGATATCGCATTGCTGAACAAAAATCTCTGGAAACTTGTACGGCGTACTGCATAGCAACTTCAGCATACGGACACTGAAGAAAAAACCCACCACCGACCCACAATAACATTTCCAGCGCAAACATGCCTCTCCTTCGCAGCTTAACATTGAAGCTCAAAACCAAACTCACGTCGCCGCCGGCGTCGCCTACCACACAGTCGCCTACAGCGTCGTCGGAGGCTACGGGTAGGAAGAGGGCGCATACGACGAATGGGAGTATGGAGTCGGTCTCGAGTCAAGAAAGTGTAACTGAGAGTATGGGCGCGTCGCCGCATGCAAAACCGGTAACAACGGTTATGCAGGAGAGGACGAATAGGCGAATGAGCAAATTCAAAGAGGAGTTGGGAGACGAGAGGGAAGGAGGGTTGAGGGTATGCGAATCAATTGCCTGCATCTGAGGCGAAGCTAACACTTGCACAGACGACTGAAGTGCAGAATCTAACGACTAATTCTACGCCTCCGCAGTCTCCTCATCCGGCACAGGCGTCGCACTCTTTGGCGGGCCCTTAGGCGGGCCCCCCATCTTCGGCGGCGGCGGCACCCCACTCCCCTTCGCCTTTGGCGTGAAGTCCTCCTTCGCACTCTTCTCCTCACCCTCCTTGAAATAATCATCCAACCCCCCACCTCCCCCGGGACTAACCGCATGATGCGCCCTTGCCTTACCTCTCTTCGGCGGCGCCTGCCCAGCGCCCGACGGCGGTGGCGACTTGGACGGCAACGCCATGTTAGCGGGGACGAAGAGTTCGGATGGGGTGCCAATGTCTTGGGCTACGGGCGCTGGGGGTAGATTGGAGGATGAGGATAGGGGACGCTTTTCGTCGAAGGACGCGCTGTCGGTGGAGAAGAGGGTTTCGCCAGGGGCTTGGGGCGGTTCTTCAAGTGAGGTGGGGATACGGTGTAGGGCGCCGAAGCCGAGGACGCAGCCGAGGGCTCCTTCGCCGCCCCAGCCGCGCGAGGGCGTGATGGTTACGGGGCGGGTGACGTTGTATTCATGGTTGTAAACGAAGAGGCGAAGGGGCCTATTGAGGTGCTGTGGCATCATCAGCTCTACCCTTTGCTTGCTTGAGACATATGTCGGGCGGAAGATCTTACATCTTCAACCAACTCGCCTAGTCCAGAGTCGCCGCGCACGAGACCTTCGGGACTGCCAATGACGTAGTCGCCGTAGGGCAGCAAGCCGGCGTTGTCAGCGGGCGAGTTGGGGATTACGTCGAGGATGTGCCAAACGTCCTCGGTTACGGAGAGGGGGGTCCATTGAAGAGAGATTCCTAGTGTGGGATTTTCGGCGGGGATGGGGAGGTAGATTTCGCGAATTTTTTGGCCCTGGAGTGGGGTTGTCAGATCAAATTGATGTTGATATTGGAGTTGTGAGGATGAACTGCTGTAAATTTGATGATGAAGATAATGAGCTGGGAGGAATAGAGAGACGTTTGTGTCATGCATGATAAAGATAATTGACACAATGTAGTGTTTCGGTCTCAAGTGAACATGTGGTAAAAGGCTTACCTTTGCGCTGAAGACACCGAGGTTTATCGTTGAACCAGCACAGTTCCGCACTTCGGTCGCGAACAAGTTCGGATCGGGGCTCTCCTGCACAAAGATTAGTCCCTCTCTGAAACCCGCCACCCTTTGCATTAGGCACTCACAATCGTTCTGCCATTGATCCCAATAACAAAGTCAAACCACGGCTCCAGGGGCACATCCGCATTGGTGTTCTTCAACACCTGGAACCCATACGCGCCATTCGTGGCCGATTGCTGCTCATCCGGCGCAGCGTCCAGGCGTGAGATGAATCGATTAAGAGCACCAAACATGCTGGTAACAAGGTGAGGTGGACGGCCTGTTCTGTTGTGGGGATGAATGTGGTTTGTGGACAGGTGTTGAGGTTGGATGTTTCGGGATCGGGGCGGTCGCGACTCTGATGTGGCCATAGCTTTTTAGTGATCGGCGCAGGCTAGCGATGCAAGAGCTTCGAGGATCGTGAGATCAGGTACTAATACCAGACCATGAATTGCAGACAGTCTGAGACGTATGGAACAGCGGCATTTAAGAAATTAAGGGAGGTTTTGTCCATTCCACAGGGTGAAGTTCACCAGGCAGCCATGTCAAGTTAGCGTCGATGTGGCTCTAAATAGACTAGCGCGACAGAATCAGAGGCGGCTCTTCGACATCACGAGTGCACCTCCTCTTCAACACCGCCCAAGTATAGTCCGCAGTGTTTTCGACCCTCTATGGTCCTTGCGCAGGTCTATGAACGGCTCAGCAGGTAGCATGGACGAGACCCCGGATGAGCGGGGTATCCACCAGTGGGACGACATCAGTCAGTTCCCTGAGCATCTGAAGAAGTAAGGGACCTCTCCAAGGAAGCATAGACGACGCTAAATATGAACAGATACTGGCACCAGCGATTTCGGATATGGCAGTCCTACAACCAGGGTATATGGATGACTGAGGATTCATGGTTTGGCGTCACGCCCGAACCGATTGCCAAGTACGACTGCCTCCTGCTACCGTCGCATATATTGTCGCAATACTAACTTTGACAAGCAAGATTGCCGCTCATCTAGCAGAGTCAGCACCGAAAGAGAAAACGGTCGTCATCGACGCGTTCGCAGGCGTGGGTGGGAACGCCATCGCTCTTGCGCGCTCGGGAAGATGGGAGCAAGTCTTCGCCATCGAGAAAGATCCCAAGACGATGAAGTGTGCAAAGCACAACGCCAAGGTCTACGACGTGGAAAAGAAGATTGTCTGGATCACTGGGGACTGCTTCGATGTTATCAATAGGAGGTTTTCCGGGAAGAGCAATGTTGTCATCTTCGCTAGCCCGCCTTGGGGAGGTGAGTTGCACTTGAATGGGTACGTGATGAACTGTGCTGATGAAGATAGGGACGGAGTACAGCAGCGAAGACGTGTTTGATCTTTCAATGATGGTGCCGTACAACCTGGAGAAGCTTTACAAGACTTTCTCCAAGTACAGCACCCATGTGGTCCTCTACTTGCCGCGAACGTCGGACTTAAATCAGCTCGCACGATACGCGACGGACGGGAAGAAGCTTGAAGTAGCACATTACTGTATGACGGGGGCCAGCAAGGTATATGGACTAAAGCAAGGCGACAGAGTATAGCTAACATTGATGTTGCAGGCACTTTGTGCGTATTATGGAGATTTCAACTTTGATCTCGCGGACGAGGAAGCGGAAGGCGAGAGTACCTCCCAGTGAGCTTTTCGCAAGCTATCCGGTGGATCCTACCTTTAGCGAAGGGAGCTTTCATCGTCGATGTTGAGCATCTCATCACATATCCATGGCAGTACCTGGGGTAGTGACCCTGGCGAACGGGCTTATTGAGGACGAATTCGTATACTTCAGAAGGGCAATGGGAGCCGTTATAGCTATTTATACACATTTGTACAAATAGCTGGTAGTTTAAGGAACCCTATACAATGTGATGAGTCTGTATGTTGTTCCCAGGAATTCACGGGTTTGGGCCGATAGTGTTCTGATTGGCTGACCCATGGACGGCTCGCGTTCACGTGGCGGGTCCGTGCACCCGCGCTCTGTGAGACCCGCGCAGGCGTTCATCACCTTTACACGACAAAGGTTGCCCACGGGCAACGTCACTAACGTTGCGCTCTATCGCTCTAAACCGACTCCAACGCCGTTGATAGGCTTCAAACTATCTCCCACCGAGCTACCCTCGAGGGTTCCACTTTAGGCCCCGTGCATGAAGACCAGCTCGCGCTCAACCGCTTTACCCCCGCCGCGGTGCGCCTTCACTGTCGCGCAGTAGGGCCACAAAGCTCCCATTCCCTCGCGCCCGCATCTCCTCCGAATTTGCACCCTCATCGCGCAGCACTGCAACCCAACTTCGCGCTCCGACGCCGCACTCAACCATGGCCGCCGATGGCAACCCCCTCCCGAGCGGTAACAGCCCAGGTGGCGACGATGATATGGAGAATATGTTCAAAAGCCTTGATCCCGGCGCACTCAACGAGGTCTTGGATGACATAAATTCGCGTGAGCTCGTGGCTGGCGAAAAGGCAGACAATGCAGTCGACTATGGCGATATTTCGGACGACGACGACGATCTACCCGACGAGGAGATCTCTGAGCAGGATCAGGCAGGTGATCTCGGCCTTGACCTGAGTGGCACTACTATCCAGGACTTCTCTGGCGATGGGTTCGAAGGTGATGGACTGGACGATCTGTTTGGCGAGGATGACAGCCCCGCAGACCTGTCGTTCCAAGAGAACTTGCCTATGAATTCCATCGAGCAGCACACGCAGGGACTGGCCGGCGCGGGAGTTATGGGTAGTAACGACGCTACGATGCGCTCGGGATTTCAGTCTGTCGATTATGGCGCTCCATCATTAGAGGAGGACGACCCAGAGGTGGCAATGCAGCTCGCATTGTTCGCAGCTGCTCGCCACCGTGGCCACGATGACCGCTTACCGCCTCCGCCGACTACGTCCAAGGAGATCTTTGAACAGATCTGGCCCAATTTCGAGCCTGGGAAGCCACCCCGATTCGCGAGTCTCATACCTCGCAAGCGCGCATACTTCGTTCCCCGAAGACCGTTGAAACAACCCAAGTCGCTCACGTTTGGCACCAAAGTCAATCTGGACATCGCCGCAGATCAGGAAAAGGCCTTCCGCCTGCCCGCCATTTCCGATCCCACCAAGACTGCTAGGCAAGGCGAGGAAGAGCAGGGTGGCATCGTGCACATCGCTCCAGGTACCGGCACGGAGAAAGAGAGCGACAGCAACGATGAGATGGATGTGGATGACTTTGATGCTGTCAATGAGCACGAGAATATCGGCAATGTTTCCTGGGGCGACCTACAAATTGCCTGCGAGGACTGGGACGTTGACAGCATCGCGACTTTGTCTGATATTGAAGAGTTGCAGACTCCACCGGATGTTGATATGGACGCGAGTACACCCAAGAAACGCAGGCTCGGCGAGCGCGAGAACCCCATTGCATTTTCCGTCTATGACCATGTGGGCCTGCCATCCTGGGACGATCCCGAGTTGGCCACCGCCAGGCTTTCAAAAAAGATCGTACTGGACATGAACGATCCTCATCTGCTACTCGACGTTCAGCAACCGAGTGCGGAACTGCAGAAGTCACGTACCACCGGCCTTGGTCTCAAGCGCGATAACCGTGGTAGTCTCGCCAATCCCATGTTCAAACGCTACAACATTTCGAACGACGAGGCGTACGATGCACTTAAAGAGAGCTCCCAACAGAAGGTCCGCGGCACCATCGGACATATGAACATCGACCACAGTCTGCCTGCCCTGAAGCTGCAATATCCCTTCTACAAGGTTAGCCTTTCCGACCGCGAACTTCGATCTTTCCACCGGCCTACCATCACATTCAAGCCAGGCGAGCGGGCCGGAATTTCGACGCTCAAGTCTGTCAAGAAGAAGAATAAGAGGCATCTCAAGCCGTCCGAGGCCTTTGTCAACGCCGAGGATCTCAACGTCGGTGATAATTCCGAAATTTTACTCGCAGAATACAGCGAAGAGTACCCTACAACCTTGTCCAACTTTGGCATGGGTGTCAAAATTCTCAACTACTACCGTCGCTTGAACCAAGATGACAGCTATCGACCGAAGCCTCCGATCGGTGAAACGTCGGTATTGCTGACGCAAGACAAGAGTCCATTTGCAATGTTCGGCGAAGTTGATCCGGGCGAGGAGTGCCTGACGCTTCACAATGCGATGTACCGAGCTCCGATTTTCCAGCACGACACACCGAAGACGGACTTCTTGGTTAGCCGGAGCCACACTGGTGTTGAGGGTTCCAAGTACTACATGCGAAACATCGAAAATTTGGTGGTTGTGGGACAACAATTCCCATCCGTGGAGGTGCCCGGAACACACGCACGTAAGGTCACTGAAGCTTCAAAGAAGCGTCTGAAGATGCTCGCATTCCGTCTCTACCGCCGAGGTCAACAGCGTGGTCTCAAGCAACCCTGGGTTAGCAATGAGATGATCAAGTACCATTTGCCCGGAACGGAAATCGCCCAAAATCGCTCACGCATGAGGGAAATCATGAAATATGTCAAGGAATCAGGCACGTGGGAGCCGCAAGCTGGTGAAACGATTCCTGATGAACCGACGCTACGGACCTGGATCAAGCCAGAGGATATTTGCCTGATCGACTCGATGCATGCTGGCGATAAGCAGCTTCTGGATGCCGGCATTAAGACCAATGAAATTGCGCCCCCCGAGACCGAAGAAGGCGCAGATAATGAACAGCTTGAGCTCAAGCTTGCGCCCTGGAACACGACGAAGAACTTCCTGAACGCATGTACCGGCAAGGCAATGCTTGAGGTCCACGGCTCGGGTGATCCAACAGGAACCGGACAAGGTTTCAGCTTCATAAAGACATCTATGAAGGGCGGATTCAAAGACATCGGAGAGAGCACAGCCGACAAGATCGACGCAAAGAAGCAGAAGGAGAACGGTGGCCACAGTTACAACGTGCAGAGGCAGCAGGACATGTACCTCAACGCCATCAAACGTACCTGGGCTGCGCAGCAGGCAAGTCTTAGCTCGAAAGACCTTCCAGCAGACGATGATATCGACGTCGACGCCCCACGTCCCAATGTCGCTCGTGGGCGTTCAGAGGCTGCCACACCGGCCCTCTTCCGTGAGGACGAGACTATGAGTCAATTTAGCCGCAACAGCGAGAAAGATCAGAAGGGCAAGAAGCTCCGCATCGTCCGAACCATCAGGAACAAGTATGATGAGGCCGAGGAACAGGTCATCACCGTTACGGACCCTGAAGTCATTAAGATGTACATCAGGCGCAAGCGAGCTGAGCGACTCATGAACATGAGCTTCGACGATATCAAGCCCACTGGTGATTCCGACTATGACAAAGAGCAGTTCAGAAAACTCCAGCAAGAGTTTGCCCGTCTCTCGCGGAACATTGAGCGACGAGAGGGACGCGAGAAGGCCAAAGGTGTGCACCGGAGCCAGACGGGCGACGGTGGTGCACCGATTGGCAAGACTGGCTCCACGCCCCGCAAGTGTGCCAATTGCGGGGAGGTGGGCCACATCAAGACCAACAAAAAGTACGGTGCCAAATCGATTTCTTTCACTCCTTATTACTGCACCGCATGTGCGCTTTAGCAGCATCCCCAGCTGTTAGGTCGCACATCTGGCACCTTGCAAGTAGTACCTACTTATTCGGCCTCTTTACGCGACATGACTTAGAAAACACATGCTAACGAAACACTCTGTAGGCTTTGTCCGCTGCTCAATGGTCAAAAGAAGCAGAGCGACACATTCAAGGATGCGGGCGCTCCCTCGCCCGTCACAGTCGCCGCTACACCTCTTCCTGCTACGCCTATCGCGGCCACCCCAACTTTTGCCGGATCACCCTCTTAGTTCGGACCCTCGTTTGAACGTTCGCCAGTCGATATCGGGGTGTCAGGTTGCATGGTGGATGGACAAGACTGATTCTCAGTCAATGCCGATCGTTTTCCTTTGCATATCATTGGCGTTAAGGGCATCTTGTGGGGCATAGCGATTGATTCGAGCGGAATCTATCGGGCGCAGGAATGCATGGGGATGGGGTTTTTCTTGTTTCGTGTATAAAGCTGAGCTAGGGCATGTGTGTAAGGTCTACATGGTACCTCCATTGATTGCTATGGATCTAGCCCTATTGACATATCGCTTCGACGAAGAGTCGTTGTGTTTGACGTGTGTGCCACTTTACTCTTCGCTTCTTATTCGGTGCCAATTACTACACAAATAGCGTAGCTGGCCGCCGTAAACTCGGCTCCTCGGACGGGCTTATGCACGGCCCTTTCACAATTCTTTACTCATCCTCATCTACAAAGATACTGTCTCTTCCAAAACAGTACCTTCTCGATTCTACCACCGAAGTATATAGAATCCGACGTCTCTACTATCAGATCGCATGAGGTATATCCTCCTAAACATGTATTCTGCCCCCGGCCAGAGCCCTAGAAAATACAGTCACTGTTCTTCTCAATACGGCCCCGATACTCCGGCATGGCTGTCATTGCGCTTGTATAATGCGGATTCTGGGACACCAACCCTACCTACTTTTATTAGCTGCACTGCCACACAATAAGAGGGTGTTGGTGACAGGCGTCCGTTGCTGGGGCTAGATCAGCGTCAGCGTGCAGGCAACCATCGACCCTTCAAAGGCAGCTACCAGCCACCGCATTATTCCTACACAAGCACTCGTGTATAAAATCGGCAAGCCCCTGTGATAACGCGCAACTATCGCGTTACCCTTCGACGCGCTTTCCACAATGTCGCTCCTTAACCTTCCCCTGGTGCTTTTCCGCGACATCATCGAACTAGTGGTTCTAGAACACGATGAACCAGACGGTCTACCGTTCCGAGAATTGTTCGATCTGCGACTTGTCAATAGTGGGCTTACTTCCTTGGCCGATCAATGACGCTGCTGACGATATCGCAGGACTTTTCGAAATCGAAATTACGAAGTACTTCGCTCGACATAGGCTAGACGGATGTTGTTTGCGAAGCGAACAAGTCATTCGAGATGATCGCCCGCTACCAAAGGATGGAGACATTCCGTTCGATTTAATCATCCGCTTGCTGGAGGAATATATTGGCAAAGAAGATCGAAAGGAGTCAGATTTCGCTACATTCATACATCTGGTGGTTGATGAGCTCGTGGAACAATTAAGGGCACTTGGGAAGTCGGTAGAGCGAGACCATATCCTGCGGGATGCCTGCAAGGCCGTTCATCTCAGCGGAGTTAGTGAAGCCATATTCAGCAGTTGGGTCAGACACCCTGAGACGAATCCAGCTAGCGCTGACAAGCCGGATCGACTGGAAATCCTCAAAGCCGCCTTCATTGTGGCAATCATAATGCGCTACACCGACTTCGAGGAAGCGATGCTTGCCTCCGGAGAGGTTTTGGCCGGTTCCTGGAACCCGCACCTTGGAAGCCCTCTCGTACAAGCAACCCAGCTCGGATACTGCGATACGGTCAAACGACTTGTCAAGGCCGGACCTTCGTACGGCGCTGATATTGCTAATGAAGACATGCCTCATGCCTTGAGGCGTGCTGCTAGAGGTGGGCATCTCGAAGTCATCGACTTCCTGTTGAGCGAAAGCAATCGCAACGACATTGTCCTAGACCGACTTTCTGGAATACTCAGGACCGCTGCCCAATATCAGCGCTGGGAGCTTGTCCTGGCTCTTTTAGGAAAGTACGGCGATAAACTATCCGAAAGAGATCTCAAAACGCTGCTTTGCTTGGCAGCCGGGCATGGAGCTGATGACATGATAATCGAAATCATGAAATACGACATCTTGCCGCGCAATACACGCGTCTCTGGATGCAGAAAATATCCTCTGCGCGAGGCGGTACACCATGGACACATCAGCACCGTAAAGCTTCTCCTCGACAACGGAGCTATAGGCGATGAGGTCGAGAGCCACGTCGACGTCCTCGCACAAAGCGTTGCCATGAGTGGAAACTTTGCCTTATTTCAGCTGCTTCGAGAGTATTACTTCTGGAAACCCAAGGTCGAATGGGTGTTCCTGCCAATTGCGGCCGAGTTCGGACATCTCGACTTTGCAAGATACGCTATTAAGCATCGTAAGGTTCAGAAAAGAAGGCATTTGGGCTCAGATAGCACCATAGATCCCTTCGACTATTTGTGCCAACTCTCGGTGCTTCGAGCGGTTGTTGCAGGTCGATTGTCTGTCGTGCGCTGGTTCGCCGAGGAGGTTGGAATCGACATGAACGAAGTCGACTTCGGAGAAGACGTGGTGGGAAGAAAAGCGGTAGAACAAGGATCGAAAAATCTAACCCCTCTTATACTGGCTGTCGATTCCGGAAATGCGGACATGGCTCGACTACTCACACAAGAGCTAGGGGCCGAGTTCTTAGGCGAGGAGTATACGAGCGCGGATTGTGAATCTGGCGCGCGTGATGCTCGAGAAGGTCAGCTCGAACAGTGGATGTGGAGATCGAATTTAAGAAAAGGCTTTACGAAGTCTTATCATTGTGTCCGACAAAGATGGGTAGAGGCGGCGTTTCAAATCGCAAAAGGGCAGTCTTCCTGAAGGCGTTGCAGATCGTAATCCAGCCTGAGCGCAATTTAACAAGCACTTCAGTTGATCACATCAGTTGATCACATCAGTTGATCACATCAGTATATCGCTTGTATTTGCGTATGTACAATGCATTGACTATCGGAAGTGCTATACCTCTGCGCGAGGTAAGACATCGTCGCCACAAGCTAGGCCCGTGATAACAACTCCAGCGACCCCGCTTTCCCATGTCACCGAGTAAGGATTCAATGGCGACATGACATACAAATATTCCCACGACGTCGAATGCGAATCCCATGGTCAAACGATGTCTCCTCCAATACCGGCTCCGAAGAGCAAATTGAAAAGCAAGCTTGCTGAAGAAGAGTGAGTAGGTATCATGCATGTTGAAGGTATATTTGCTTACCCGGAGCATTGCAACGCCGCGACCGTTTTGATTGGCAGGTTAGACTATGCCACCAGTCTTCTCGTCGTCTTCGCCATCCTGCCCGGCTGGGGTACCGTCATCACAGGTCGCATACTGGCCGTTCAACGCACCATACACCTTAGGACGGGCGTTGTTGTAGTTCTTCTCCACAGTACCCCTACCCAATGACCAGTTATAGTCCTCGTCTAGCTTCTCGCGGATTTCCTTGAAGCTCATTCCCTCCAGGTCCTTCCACACAACTATGGCTGCCATCTCGATGGCCTTGGCCTTCAAAGAGGGGAAAGGTCAGCAAGTGTCTAGGAAGTAGTATGTGCAAGCCGATATTACTTACCTGTTGCTTCACGTACTTGGGAATCGGACCCCTGGGCTTGGTGATGGCGCCGGGGTTGGCCGGTGAGGAAACACCAACAGCAATCGTTCGTCGATCGACTTTCCCTGCGGTGTCGTCGACGTCAGGTGGAGAATCCGCACGAACCTTGACCACACGGGGAGCCCGCGTCTTACCCCGGCGCAACGCGTTCTTGCCAACGGCATCGATCTCATGCGGCTTCTTCACTCCGTACTTCTTGGCGAGGCGCTGAAGAGCACGTATGTGTCGCCTACGAATGGCCTCCTCGACTGCCTTCTTCTCGGGGAACGTCTGCGCAAACAGCTGTGTCGCCTCGTTGTAGCTCTTATCCTGCTCATCGAGCCAGTAGATGAGCATGCTGTTCTCGTGGGTCTCTTCTGCACCGTATGGTCGCTCGTTCTCGGTTGGAGGGCCGGTACCCTTACGCTGCGGCATCTTGATTGCCTTGATGGTCTGATAGACGAGTTTGACCTGACCTTTAGCAGTTCGCTCAAGCTCTGACTCTTCGACCTTTACGCGCTTCTTGACAGGCGACTTCTGTGTCGGCATGGTGCGCTTGCGAGATTGCTTCGGCTCGGTTTCGGTGACCTCTACGCTCGCCTTGGGCATATTAGCACGGCCCGTGGGCCCTCCAAATGACAGATTTTCTACTGGAGCGCCGGTGTTCTCCTTGAATAACTTTTTTGAATGACTTACGCTACTGACATCCGCGTCCTGGAGAGTGTCGCTCATGGGAGTGTCCTCTGGCTCACTCAGATCCGAAGACAATCCATCTGACGCCGAAGAATTGACATTGGCGGTTGCGGGAGTCAGCATAGAAGCTGTGGTGATAGACTTGACAGGCTCCCTCGAAGTATTGAAGTCAGCCGGGCGGTTCGGACGGTTGGAACGGTTGGCGGGAGGCGAAGACATGGCGAATGAACAACTGTGGGAAGTGATCAATTTATCAGAAAGTCTGTTCTTCTAATACTGATAGACTTTCACCTGCGACCGATGACTTACTGCTAATGGGTTTGAGCTTGGCCGGTTGGTGGTAGTTTGGCGCTGCGGATGTAGGGCTCTATGTGTGCAGCATGCGGGGTTTTATATTGAGCTTCCTACCCAGTGTGTAAAACTAGTTTGCGGACTAGGCATAGTTGGAAGGGAAAGGATTGATAAGTCCGCTACTGCAACATCAGAGTCGGTGATACGGTTTCACTCTTCGGCAACGGGCGGGGGGATGTGGCGCGGAGCAACTCTTACTCTTCACCACAACCGCATCGGAGAAGGCTTGACTTCCCGACACCGTTTCAGTATCTACACACGCCACTGAAGGACATGTTCGTTTTGACATGTAGCTAGATTTCTGCTGACTAGGAGCATGGAGCCGCAGATGTAGGAGGTGGCGGACTCTATCTGATGGCGTTCCAAGCCGACAAGCAACTCAAGACCGCCATACCGAGCCCACAAACGAAACAGCCAAACTCTCTCGATCATGTTCAACAAGTGTGGGATGAGACTTTGCTATGTCGTTTGTTCTACTGCGGATACTGATCATCTTGAGCATGACGAGCGTTGTCGACGTTGTCCGTCATAGATGCGCCTCGTCAACGATCGTTGTTATCTATATAGTGTCTAAAGGTGCGTGTGGTAACCGTGGTCGGTATACAGGTTTGGCATCGTGTTGACATCCGGTGAGCCGTAATTCGAGCGCGGCGGTGGAGGGTGTGCCGCCACCCACAGAGGACGTACGGTTCTTACTCGGGATGTTAGCCTTATGATGTCCAGGAAATTGAGCAATGGTTTCTGAATATGGTCGCCATTGCCTGCTGACAATTTGCGCGGATGTCGATCGTCTGTATGTATAGACCCAGCTCCGTCTGCAACAGCTTATGTACTTTGTGCTCCACGCATGCACAAAGAGCTAGATCGAGGTAGAAGACGATCAGATTGTGGCAATTATCCTGTTCAGACTGCCTTTTGCGACGTCGTTGGTGGGTCTGTCGACAACGGTGCCGGGCTTGAGGTGAGACTGGCTGGCGCAAGTGATGAAAGACGGCTAGCCGGTCTTGTAGCAGGTGTACTCGACGTCGGCGTTGAACAGGATTGCGCTCGAGGCTGTCTGTACAGTCGCTCCATTTAATGGCGGGATGTGGATTAATTCTCAGTTTCCATGGCCCGGTCACACACCGTCGGCCTCGATGGTGCGGGAGATTGTGCGCTGGGTCATAACGGCGTGTCTAGGAGCGGTTTGTCGGTAGGAAAAGAGGTTGGTGGAATTGTGAAAGACAGAATGTCGGAGAGAAATGGATGCCACGAGCTAATGCCATGGACGCTCTCAAGGTGCGTCAATGCTTCTGCCCTGCCGAGTGCAGTGGTATCCGCACGATAGTGAACACTTCCTGATTCTCGATACAATAAGTCATTTATTACGTTATATATGCGATGCCCATTAAAAATGCGTAGACACTTTCGCGATGCTATGTACAAGTGTGCATCAAGCTAACAACCTCCGTAAGTCTGAGAGAGTCCACTCTTTACTGGGTGTATGTGCAGGTAATGGGGCTATCAGTCTTGATAGCAGTACCAGCAATGCTCGTGCAGTTGTCGTTCCAGCCAGGTCGGTCAAGGCCCTGAAGCCAGATGCTCCATGCTCCATCAATAGACCCAGGGCACGCCTGAACACCCGCTCCGTCGAATTGGAGCTCATTGTTGGCACCGAGAGCCCAACCTTTGGTCTCTGACCTGGCACCAATGGGCTGCGCGCCGGTGGTGTAGCCAATCACGCCCTGGCCCATTCCCGAGCGGTCGACGAACATGGTCTGAGGAGGGTTGCGCGTGGAGTGCAGGCGGAGCTCCTCATCGGCGATGTAGAAGGTTGCGAAGTTGGTCGGGGCGTCGCAAGATGCGTTTTGCGACTTTGCGCCCACGATCAGACCCCTTTGTGCGGCCTGGAGGGCTTGGTTGTGGATGGGGGAGCCGGAGCGGATAGCGATGACACCGAATCGTGTGCCGTCAGGAATGGGAGTTCCGAACGTTTGAGGCAGCGCAGAGGCTGTGAGGGCAGCGGTGGCGGCGACGAAGGCGGTGGTGAACTGCATGTTGAGTGTTGTGGGTTTTGTGGTTTGTGAGTGATAATAGGTTTGATCAAGGTGGATGGAGGTCGTTGTGAGGTGAAGAGTTGATGATATGGTTGATGCTGATGATGGCTGCTAATAAGCGCGACTCCCCATCGCTCTTATACCGACAACCCAAGATACCAAGATGCATTTGCCCTCATACCAGATTGAGGCCGTAGTGGAGCATGCGCCTCGGCAATGCGACGATATGAGCTCATGGTATACGCATAGAGTAATTTCGAGAACATCAACACCCAGTCACCGCTCGTTCAATAGTACAGCGCACCAAGCCTTCGCTAGCCGGCACCGAGTCCCCGGTACGTTGTTGCTCCCTTACGCAACATGCGGCTGAAAAGGCAGCGTTGCCCGGTGCTCTTAGGAGAAAGCTGCTGGCAATATTGACGTCGGGCGAGGGGTGACGTTGATTGACGCGGTGTTGTGGCTGTTTGTGGAGTGGGTCATTTGGCGTTTCTACTGACTGCGGTTTAGCGCATCTGTCCATCAGGGTTCGAAGCGTGGTGTTTGCGCCCCCTATTCGTCGAACCCGGGCCGATGCGTGGCGAATGTCTACAAATAGCTGGTCAATATCACCTGACCCGCTGTGCCATTATGCGAGCCTACCGAATGGCCCGTGGGTGTGCTTCCATCTAGTTGATGTTGAGGGACTCTCGTCGCTTTTGGTGAGTGCCTCGGTAGTAGGCTCCTAGTGTGGCTCTTTGCCCATGCACTAGGTATCACAAGCGGGGCTTCTTTGACATCTATTTCTGTGCCCGGTGGATTTGGCGCAATGTCATAATGTAACGCTTTGCAAAATGTGGACAGCAAAGAAACGGAAAGACCTCGGTAGCGGTGTGTGGGCTTAGCATCGGAGCGACCGCGTGAAGACGTCACACCGTGTAACGAAGCGAGCGGGAAAAGTCAAGTATCACCCAAAATGCATTCGTGGGCAGCTGGTTTCAAACGACAATGGCCACCGAGTGTGGACAGACACAAGAGTCGCAAGGTGAGATGAGGCTTTCAGGCCGAATTACGCAGTAAAAGTCGATGAAGCTATCATCACTTCGGGGTAATAATGCATGACCTCTTATCGCGAACAGACATATGGCCTCCGTCTCAATTGTCCCCGTACTCATCAGAATAGGTTACGCCGTGGAATGTCCGTACGTTGAAGTGTTTCACTTTTGGCAAGCCCATATGGCACTTGGGGGTTTTCGCCCATCGAGGTGGTCACCAAATGCTACCAACAAAGTCTCCAGATGAGGGGCACTGCTCTTGTTTCAGATAGCAAAATTGAGTGCATTTGAGCAAGATCGTGTTGCTTCTGTACACTTTAAGTACTTCCAAAGGTCCGTCGCAGTACTCACCACGTTGATCCAGATCTGCAGCGGCAAAGACACATTCGCACCATATCGAAAGCACCTGTCACTCGATCGTTCATGCAACAAAATCAGACCATCGCGGCGTATGACGAGGAATTGAGACCTCGAGAAGCAGCCCAAGTCACGTGCAACCAGGCGGGCTTCTGTGGTCGTCTGAGGACCGAATCCGACCGGCCTGTTTATGCGCTGCTCGTCATTCGCACCTCCTTGTCAATAATGCAAACGCCTAGACTCAGGTGCTAGGAAGCGGACGGAAAGTCTTGACGGCATTTCAAAACGTCGCCTTAGCCCTCTTGGCGTTCTGACACCAATTTGGTCGCACCTCCACAGTCTGATCGACGTACCGAAACGCGCAAAAATGCCGCTTTGCCGCTGGGTGATTCGCTCCATAGATCTCCCTCGTCCTGCACCCCAGAGTCTTACCGTTTCTGACAACGCCACCCGCTGTCCGTCTGTTCGGGCAGCCGCCTCGCTTGGCCTTTCCATTATCTTTCCATTCACTCCTTGTCGCAGTCTTGGCTAAAGCTTAGCACAGCCGTCGCACCATCGCGAGATGACGCGGTCACGGATTCCGCTCGCGCAGCCAAACAACCCCGCTGCCCTCCGACTCGCTGGTGAAGCTTGCTTTGACGTTTACGCAGGGTTTCGATGCAGTTGGGCGCCTGCCCTTGCGGGGGACGACTTCGATGCTAACTACGCGGACTCCACCTCAAAGGGAAGTTCACGATGCTTAGTGCTGCAATCTGTGTGGTGGGAATCTGATGGATCATGCAACGCTTGATCGCCCCGTGAAACTGGCTTATAGTCGTTGCTGGCTGTGTGCTTGTGTGAATTAGCGGATGACCGATCGAAGCGTTGCGTCCCCAGCCACGAGCTCGGTCGTGCGGTGCGGGAATATGGGAGGGTGTCTGTAACCGCGCGTTGCAAAAGCGAGAGAAGTCTATGAGACAGTTGACAGGTATCGAACTACTTAAGTGTGCTGCGTCCTGAGCTTCAAGGCTTCATCTTAACATCAGCATTCCTTTGCTTTCCTGCACAGTTCTCCGGCTCCATTCCATTCTCTTCGTCGATTGACTCGACTCTTTCTATTCTCTACTGCCGGCAGTTGAATTACCAGACTTACAGCCTAAATACCTCACCTCAATCCAATATTTCCATCATCATGCATTTCTCCACTATCACTTTGGCCCTGGGCCTCATCGCTAGCTCGGTGGTAGCCTGCCCTATCGAATTCGAGAGTGCTCTTGCTGCCCGCAACGTTGAGGGTACTGTTACTCGCTCCGTTGAGGGAGAGCTTGTCACCCGTCATCACAAGGGCAAGGGAGGCAACAAGAAGAATGGCCAACGCTCCACTGATGATGAGGTCAACGAGCTCGTAGCACGTCACCACAAGGGCAAGGGTGGCAACAAGAAGAACGTCCAGCGCTCTGTTGAGGATGTGTTTGACGAGCTCGTCGCCCGCCACCACAAGGGAAAGGGCGGTAACAAGAAGAATGGCCAGCGTTCCGTTGAGGAGGACGACTACGAGGTTGACGACCTTGTAGCTCGTCATCACAAAGGCAAGGGCGGCAACAAGAAGAACGGTCAACGCTCTATCGAGGACGATGAGCATGTGGTGGATGAGCTCGTGGCTCGTCACCACAAGGGGAAGGGTGGAAACAAGAAAAACGGCCAGCGCTCTGTGGAGGAGGTTGATGAGCTCGTAGCCCGTCACCACAAGGGCAAGGGTGGCAACAAGAAAAACGGTCAGCGATCTGTCGAAGACGAGACCGCACACGAGGAGACCGATGAGCTCGTCGCCCGCCATCACAAGGGAAAGGGCGGAAACAAGAAGAACGGCCAGCGCTCCGTTGAAGACAAGGTCGCCGATGAGCTTGTCGCTCGCCATCACAAGGGCAAGGGTGGTAACAAGAAGAACAACTAAGGCATTGGTCCGAGTGGCGCCACAGTGACGGCTTGAACATCTCTCGCAACTACTACTCGACGCGACAACTTGTCGAGGAAAATCTGCTTTTGGGGTGTGGGGAACTTTTTCTTGTGTGTGAATTCTTTTTCTTTGGATGGTACTTCTCTGGACTGGCTCTTAGCGGAAACCTTGTATATAATGTAAATATGTCGAAATTGAACCGGGTTGTTTGGGATTTTGGAAGTCTACGTGCTCGTTTGCCTCCGATTTACCTCTCTGCATCTACGACTTCCAAGCTCCAAACTCTGTTTGCATCAATGAGGAAAAGCTGATGTGTGAAACTTCGTAAGGGAAGAACTTGGTTGCGTTATATTGGTGGAGGTGATTGGGTTTCGTGCGTGGGGCAAGCTGAACCGAGCGGGGAAGCTACAGCCGAAGTCTGAAGGAGGGCGAACGATGACTAGGCCCACTCCACATTGCGTTCCCTACACTACACTTCTCAACTCTTTTCACGACCCTTGCGCCGAGAATCAAGGCTCGCTCCATTTCGAGCCGAAATGAAAGCCTCCGAATACGCCCTCGCGCAGTCCCCTCTGCTCACTCTTCCGCGAGAGTTGAGAGACGAGATTCTTGCGAATCTGCTCCTACACGGCACCGTTCCCTTTGAATGTGGCATTACATCCATTCCGAACTTCCGAGAAGTAGAAGATGACGAGATCGAACGGTCTCCAGTTACAGAACAACAAGCGCTCCAGGAGTACCCTCTCCGGTGTCCTTGTACCGGTCGCAGATCATGGACTGTTCCTTTACGTGACGTTACTGGCAGCGATCGGGTGTTCTTACCCTCCGACGGAAGGAGAGAGGAGTCGCATATGACTTACGCAGATGGAATATCTGTTGGCCTCACTTACCAACTGTTGGGGACTTCCGAATGTATCGATCTCGGCATTATGCTTGTTTGCAAGCAGTTGTATCAAGAAGCCTCAGAGATGTTTTACGGCAGGAACATCTTCTCGTTCAAGGCAGACTTCCGTATGCCTACCGCCCTAAGCTTCCTCCAGGTAAGTTTTCGAACAACATTTGGGGAGCCTTTGCTGATTGAACTTCGTGACTGGGTAGGACCGTCCGCCTGCAGCTCTCTTGCATATCAACTCTCTAGAACTAGCATTCCTTGAGACCGGAAGTGTATTGGGAAGGCTACAACGCCCCCAAACTGTTGAACCACCCTTGCCAGCGGGATTCGGACTTGAATTCGGCTACGATTTCTACCAACAGTTATGCTCTCTGATTTCTTCACCCGCCATGCAACTTTGTCATCTTATTATCGTAGTCGAGACATACGTGGCATGCCATGGAGAACCCGGTGACGGTGCCCCTGTCACAATCAACTCTATACGGACGTGCTTATTACACGAAGATGTTTTCCCTTTCAACATTCAGGCCTGGTTCGACTCCCTCCTTGCTATCAAGGGCCTTGAATCCGTATCAGTATGGTGGACCATAAGCAAAGGATACCTGAAAAGAACCGCAAGATGTTTGGATAAGATTCAAACCCTGATGCTTCGGGATAAGCTGTCAACGCCCGAGGTGACAGATGCTAGTGGAGGGCGAAGCATCGAGTTCTACGCGCGCGTGGTCAGCGACATTGACTCAAGCGCAGTCCGACATGTTGGGATCAACGCGGATGCAGCGTTGACGTACAATGTCGACAAAGATGAGATACAATGGAGAGACTGCATCTTGAGGATCGGCGAGTCTCAATTTGTTGAGGTGGAAGAAGAGGAGGTTGATAACGGCACTGCGCTTACTCATGATCTTACATGCGTATATCCAGCTTTGCTGCGTAATTTTGAGGGCCATCCTGGAACAACAGTCTATCATAAGCTGATAAGGAAATAGACAGGATAGATCAGGCGGCCCTGTACGTTTTTCTCGCAACAGCAAATTGTCCATTTCGCTCTGAGCCGTAAACAAGTGTGACGCGGTACAAGATCCATCCAGAGATGAGAACACGCAGTCATGTACTGGGTAGGTAGCCTCAATTTGACCTTTGTCTTAACGTTTCTACATCCAGCATTTCCTTACACAAAGCTGAGTTAGATATTAATCAAGTAGAGATAATATTAAGAGGATTTACCAATTAAGCAAGTCAGTCCAAAGGCTTCTTGAATTACCAATTAAGTGAGCTGACTGTCTGATACCTGATTGAACTGATTCAGAGGGGGTCCGCCCATACCCGCCGTCGAAATCTAAGGCCAACCGAGTTCAACCAACTTCGAACATCACAAACTTCAGAGAGGGTGTTACACGATGCCTAGGCAAGCTAACACAGAAGAAAATTAGTGTCACCAGTGTCACAAATAAGCTGACGTCAGCATCACCCAGAGAGCAAGTGGTCGAATGAATCATACGATACAAGGGTGGTATATATGCGGCCTCCCTCTCTAGTCAAGATTTACTCGTATGTCGATACTAGATTGGTCATTAGGCGAAGCTCTCTCATGCAAAAATGAAAACAGGGGGCGGAGGCCAGCCCAGAACGGCCCCCAGCTCGCTTATGCTAGTAGATAGAGCAGTAGCCCAGTGACCAAAAAGACGTAAGTACAGCGGCACCCCGCACAACATCTGACCAATGGGTAGCCCCGCCATGGTCAGAAACAGAGGCATGTTGCGCAATCAAGACACGAGAGTTCGAGGCCTTGCGGCACTACCGGCACGCTTCGACCGTAGTTTATCCATACGATACAACGTGCATATAAAGTAGTATCCCCATGCGACCATGCTGAACTCACTTTTGCTGTCTTTGCAATGGCAATTTCCCCTTCAATCAACTGGAACCAATCATTGGAACTTCTCCACAGCAGACGTCTTGCTGCGGCGCTTGGTCTATTATCCCATTACGCTCTCAACAACGGTGAATGGGATCAAAGCTCCCACCTTCTTGCTACTGTACCTCCTGTCGTGTTCTGCATCCTAGCACTCGTTGAGTATTTGGTAGATCCGCAGATAGATTCGATCGCTACGGCTTTGCAAGTAACTTTAGTAACGGCAGCGGTATATCTGGGGACTTTGATTTCGAGCATTCTAATCTACCGCGCTTTCTTCCATCGCCTGCGAGATGTAAGTTCTCTTAAAGTATTGCCCAACGTCTACTGAAAGTCCTAGTATCCTGGACCATTCGCTGCTCGCCTCTCCAAATTTTACAGCATCAGCCATGTTGCACCCAACTGTCAATACTACAACGAGATCGAAGCTATGCACAAAGAGTACAAGTCAGACATCATCCGGACCGGCCCTCGCGAGCTCAGCGTTGCCAATGCAGATGCCATCCCGCTCGTTCACGGACCTTTGACTAGGTGTAGTAAGCCCGTAATCTACAGTAATTCAGGTTTCTTGGAAGGCTTCTCTCTGCAATCGACTCGCTCGAAGCAAGACCACAGAGAACGGCGCAAAATCTGGGAGCATGCTTTCAACGCCAAAGCTCTTCGCGATTACGAGCCAAGGGTAAACCGACATACGTTCGCTCTTATGGCAAAGCTGAAGGAACATGCACACGAACCGATACTTCGCATCTCGAACTGGATTAACTTCTACAGCTTTGATGTTATGGGAGATGTTGGCTTTAGTCGTAGCTTTGGCATGCTCGAAAAGGGCGAAGAAGATGATTTCATCAAGAACTTGCACGCAAGCATGGCGCCGTTCAGTTATGTGTCGCACCTGGGATGGATTATGGCAATACTTTTGAGGACGAGTGTGGGAATGAAAGTAATGTTGGACTTTATGGCCTGGGCTCGTAAGATGCTAGAGGAGAGGAAGAAGGTAGGTAACCCTTATCGGCGCGATGCGGGGCTTGTACTGATTGAACATCCAGATCACGCCGAAGGAAAACGACATCCTTGGCCACATTATGGACCCTAATGACGAAGAGATTCCACTTCATCTCAATGCTGACTCACGTCTGCTGATCGTTGCCGGGAGGTATTCATCCCCTCAAACTATCCAACCGACTTTCATTGACCTCACACAGTGACACAACCGCAGCGACATTGACCTGGTTGACTTATGAACTCTGCGCAAACCCCTCAGCGCAATCCAAGCTGCGCAAGATAGTCGATGAAATCAAACCAGACAGATCTTTTCTCGACGCCGAAGACTTAGCTACTTGCGCCCATCTCGACGGCATCGTACACGAAACCATGCGTCTCCACCCCGCGGTTCCTAGTGGTGTCCAACGCGAAACACCCCCAGAAGGCATCACACTCCCAGACGGACGCTACATCCCCGGCGAAACACTGGTCTGCATGCCGACCCATACGATACAACGCGATGAACGCTACTTTACCTCTCCCACGCAGTTTATACCGGAGAGATGGACCAATGAAGCGCCCGAACTTATTCAAGACAAGCGTGCGTTCATGCCGTTTAGCACGGGCGCGTACAGCTGCGTTGGACAGAAGTTGGCTATGATGGAGATGAAGACCGTCACTGCGAATCTGGTAAGGCTTTTTGATATTAGCTTTGCTGGAAAGGATATGGGTGAAGCCGTTGTGAAGGAGACGAAAGATTGTTTTACCTTGAACGTCGGCCCGTTGGACGTTAAACTGACCCCACGGAAGCATTGATGAAACCACCCTCGTGTTCTGCAGCCATAGCTGTTATAACGGTCGTGGCCAGGACTCGTTGTGGTGGTAGGTTTTGGCCCATGTTTTGAAGTGGCTGTATGCAAGTGGGATCTGCAACTCACTCATCCCTCTAAGTTGTAGCAACATCACTTTCTACCCAGACTGCTACTCAACTATTCGTACGACCTTCGAGACTTCTTTCAGACCTCGCGGGTATAGACGGCGATTAAGAGCAGTGGCTTATCGAGCCTTGCCCATAACTAACCCTAGTGATCTACAAACCCTGGGGCGGAAACAAAGTCAATCTGGAGTCTGTTGGAATATGGCTAGGCCTTGCTCTTGGCGAATGGGACGAGGGCTGAGCACTCATCGGCAGGGAATTTCTTCCTTTTCTAGGACGTTGGGCACGCTGGAGGTATGACGAGCCTATCCCTGAAGAATAATGAGACTTCTCCAAGCTTCCGTGGCTGGGGACTGGTTACTAGTGAAGGGATATGGGTCAAGGAGTGATGTCTGTGGAACGCGTTTGGTCATGTGCTCACACGCAGCGCTAGTCTCTGAATGGTGCTAGCTGCGATACCGATAACACCACCACGGCACCACCACAACTCAAACCTCGCTATGTCGGTGCGTATCCTACTGCATTTAAGTGCTGCTCCGAAAGTCAAGAAACTTACTAATTGCCAGCAGCCCCGGGAAACCGTCGTCATCGAACCCACGCCGCCCGCCTACCCCGGCGGCTACGGCACCATCGAAGTCCACCATCACCACCATCACACACTCCGGGCACGCGGCCCACGCGGCTCTTGTTGCAGAGCGCTCGCTGTCACGCTACTTATACTCTTGGCTATGACCACGTTCAGCGTTGTCTGCTTCGTGGCGTGGAACTTTTACAACTTGTCAGAGTGTGAGAAGGACAGGATGCCTTGGGATAAGCCTTGTAGGGATTGGCTGGGCAAAGACTCGATCCTTTGGGGGAATATTAGGACATAGTAGTGAGCGTTTAGTTGGATTATGAGGTGATACTCAGTTTCTCAAAGGTATGATGTTGCGATGGCTGGGATATCTGAGCTTTGTACCTTGCTACACATCCCGCATGGCATGGGCAGGAAGGCTGACTGACATGATAGCGCCGTCGATACCCTTTGCTCTCCAAGGACTTTCGTCCCCGGCGCTGGGGGTCCCTGAATTTCCAGAAGCAGTCAGATTTGGTGTCGGTTTAGTTTCAAGCAGCCTTGAACGCCCTCTAAATAATATATATCGATATCCACTTTCACGATACGTCACTTTTTTGTCCTCAGTCTACTGTCTGCACCAGTGTCGATAGTGTCATGTTTCGACCTTACGCGTTGTTTTTAAGGCGGCGGATTGTTGAGTGGCCGACCAAGAAATGACAGTCAGTCCTTCCCGACTTTTGTTTTGTCAACAACAATTGTCGACACTGACCCATCAAAGACCATTGGAATACTATGGTGACATTGTATTTGATCAGTGCTTCGTGTCACATTTTCTATCTGCAATCTATCATCAATCGACGAGCGTGGCTGCGATCATGGCATTGCACCCGAGATCACCCACTACACAGGTTTGGGAGCTATAGGGGACACGCAAGCTCAACCGAAACAGTGTATCCAGACAAAGACTCAGAAGTACCGGAGATCTGCAATGCCATGACGGGGACATATTGATATACAAACCGAGGAGAGCTACGCCAGCTACGACGCATCTTTGGGCGCATACCATGGGCTACCTTCGCAATCGGTATGATAGAGATGTTCAAAAGAATTTCCTTCAATAGCGCTTTCGTCGTTTGTACCGTTGTAGCCGGTCTTGAGTATACATATTCGCATGCGCAACGAATATGCGAAGCGTGGTCTTGGCGTTCATTTACTTTACCGGGGCGGGTAGGAGTGCGGTGGCTGAGGCGCTTGTGCCGTTGAAAGGATCCGAGTCTAATGTGAAATCATGCCGCAGCCGGAGCTTTGAGTCTGGTAGTTTATTTGGGGCTTTGGCGGTTTGATGGAGGGATGAAGGACGGGGATAAGTAAAGCATAGGCGAGGTGGGTGCGATTAATCAAGATGGGCGGGCGCCGGCGTCAAGTCTTCGTTCATCGACCATTTTGCAAAACGTTCTGGGTCGAACAGCCCGAGTCAACCACCGCTTTGGTCTTCTGTGTCGTTTTCCTTGTACGGGGAAGAAATAGATTAAGTGTACATCCCTGCATGTCCAAGGTTCCCAAAAATGTAGTCGCTATATCCGATGATGCGAATTCACTGTGCATATTCTTGTTAATGCTGCTGGACCTATTCGGCTCTGGACTTGGGAACACAGCAATAGGTTGCAGGAACCTTTTTTAGACCAGATGAAGTTCTTTGAGTCAAAAGGTTATCCACTTGATGGATGTGGATGGTGGGGCAATGCGGGGCATCATCAAAGCAAAATTTTCTCTGCTAAAAAACATTGTGAGCCACCGAAGCTAGATAAGAAAAGCGTTAGGTGCTCGTGTCTTGACATGATTAGTATATATATTAATTTTTGTCAAAATCAATCATAAATCATCTCAGAGCGACGAGATGGAAACCCGCAACACCATCAGATGGTCGGTTAGCTCAGTTGGTTAGAGCGTGGTGCTAATAGTTCTACTATGTAACGCCAAGGTCGCGGGTTCGACCCCCGTACTGACCAGGTTATTTCTTTTTGCCATTTCTTTCTCCTGAACATTGATAAGCGCACTTCTTCAAATGCTTCTTTCTCTCTTCTTTTTGCCGATTCATGTGATTCCGACCTGAACTTCTTGATAAGGATGCCTTGTCGAGCTTTACAAATTGGAGACATACGACCGAACGATGTTTGCAGTATGAACGTTCCTATCTTCAAGATGTCGAGGTATGTTACGCTGTGTAAAGTTGTTGCTTAGTGTACGTTGTTGATATGTGAGAATTACGACGACACGATTCACCAAGAAGATGACTTGTACCCCTGTATCATTTATGAAGTTTGGAGTGGATAAAGCTGATGGAGAATGGATAGAATTGCTATCTACCTGAAAAGGCAAGATGCCAAGGGTATAAACCCGCACCTTCTGCCCCCGGACATTCCCACCGTTCGCTCGTGGTGTGCCAAAGTCGTGTTGCTGTGCATCATAGTATCGGCGCTTCGACCCCACCTCGCCGCTGTCATCGAGGGGTTCCGGATCGGTCGCCGAATAAGTGTCTTGCAGCACGGTGAAGAAGATGCCTGACCACCGGACAATGCTCAATATCGGGCTCGTAAGCGTAAAACACTACAACGGAATGCGTGTGTTAACGCACAAGTAGTAAGCTCGGTTTACGTAGATGCCGCCATATATGGTTCTCCGTTTTCGTGACTGCCCAGATATCATTTCGCGGTTTACAGATCTACCTAGCATTATCTTTCGACACCGTTTCTAATCTTACGACTCTTCTCCGACAGTAACGTGCATAGCTTCCGCTTTTTATTATTATTCTGAGTCAACAATGCGAGACGACAATCTGGACTGCTCCAGAGTTCACACTCACTCAAATCTATTCCAAATTGGAAGAAACTTTTGCGCTTCGCTTTCACAATGTCAAATTGTCGGCCGTGTTACTTGGGTTAAAATGGCCATATACACAATTCCCAATACAAGCGTAGCTTCGTTATCGTCCTTCACAGTGACGCACAACGCGATGCGCACCAGATACTACAAAACCTCTATCAAAACCTCATAAGCCATAGCACACACCGCACCACCACATCATCCACCAAACGCATCAACACACACAACCAATATGCCCAAAATTCAGGAAGAGAAGAAGACATTCGTTCGCCCCAAGGAGAACAAGAAGTTTAACGGCTCACGATGGACGCCCGCAGAAGAACAACTCCTACTCAAACTGAGCGACGTCGAAAACGTCTCGTTCGAAGTCATCGCGGACAAACTTTCCCGGAAGGTTGACGCCGTGGAGCGCCGCTACGAGAAGCTTAAAGAAGAAGCGACACTACCCGAGGATTTTGTCTGGACCTCAGAACTAGACGACCAGATCATTGCCGGCCGCGCGAAAGGCACTACCGTTCGCGACATCGCCACCGAAATGAAACTTCCACCTGGAATCGTCCAAGAACGCGCCACCGTGATCCGCAAAGAGGGAAAGATACCCACCGTCGCTAGCAATGGGAAGAGTCAAAGGACAGAGTGGACAGCCGAAGATGACGAGGTTCTATTGCGCATGTACGTTGCTATGGCGGAGGAGGTGGAGATACACAAGACGGCGAAGCTCACGGGGAAGTCTTTAAGCTCGATCAGGTTGCGCAGGCAGTATCACCTCAAGGGTGCTGAGGTCGGAGACCCTAAGCCAAGTGTGATGTACCGGAAGCTTCTGATGGAGTATGGAAATCCCAACTTTCGGTGGACTAAGCAGGACATCATTGACCGCAACTTCGTGTTTGGGTCGTGGGAGCGAATGGCCGAGCCTATTGAGCAAGTCAAGGCGGATTAGGTAAGTATACGCGCAAGGGCAGGAGTATATTTTGGATGCTGGGTAACGTGAGGATAAGCACGGTTTGGATACTGGGGTGATCGATATTCTCATTGGCGTGTACGCCTATAAATTATATACATTTTCTTATTACACATAATATTCACCGTGAGACGATAGAGCCGATAGATTCCGCGCTATGCCCAGGTTTATTATAAGCCTTATATGGTTTATAGGCCCTCAAAAGCCGATATTGGTTGATTCTACAATCACTTGCTACGGTGATTTCAACCCTCCGAGGTCAGCGCTGGTGCGATGAGTTATAATGTTCAACTCACTGTTCCACCTCGCCACAGTATCTTACGAATGCTCTGGACACGGTGAAAACACTTCCGTTCAAAGTACGTGGACGATAATGTAAATCCGATTTCAGTTCAATACTGTCCCAGATTCTATGAACCGTGCAAGATGTTATGGCTTTGGACACCAACGCACGATTGAGTGACGAGAATTGCACACTAACTCCAACGGTTATACGCTCTGATGCGGAGCAACGCACTCGAGCCCTCTACTTATCATCCTGCTGCTCAGCGACAGCTGCCTCGTCGACATCCGCTACCTTACCCGGAGCATACGCTTCATAATCAGTGAACTTCTTAGCGACATGCTCCACCTCGAGTTGCTCATCTCATTTGTTACAGAAAGCCTCCGCGCTGGCGCCGATTGTGAGTTGGAGCAAAAGGTCGGTCAGTTTCAACAAGAACGCATTCTCGGTGATATAATCCGCTTGCACCTTTATCTCGTCGGCTTGGATGAGTTCGTTGATGTCTTCCCGGAGCTTGCGAATTGCTGGGCTGTGTATTTTCCAGGAACCGGCAGTGTTCGAGTCACCGGCTTCCCACTCCTTCACGAGGTAGCCGCCGACTTTGAGCTTCGGAATCCAGCCACCCTTCATACCTGCGTGCGGGAGATGATTAGTAGGTACTTAAAGCGTTGGTGAGAACAAGGGGTTGACGTACAGGTAGGCGGCAAATTTTCGACCTCCTGGTACCCCTGGAATACAATATAGTGCATGGTTTTGTACTCGCACAGTATCGCAGTCATATCGAAGTCGATATTCTCGTCGCAACCATAGTTTGAGAGAATAGTCAAATTACTAGAGAGTGTGAGGTTGCTGTTTCGATCACAGCGGATTGGTTCGCGTCCTGGTTCTGAGCGTCTATCGCATGTAGATAGAGGATCCGGTAGTAGTTGTTCTTGAGGAGTCGATCGCGTATATGCTTGCGTATACACGTAGTGGAGGTGACGGGGAGCTGTTTGAGCGGCGAAATTAGATTTTAGCAGACTCTATTCTGCATTATGAGTATCATCTCTTCGAGGTCGTGGTGCACGGATGACTACCGAAAGTGACCTCGAAGCGAGGACGACTAATCTGAAGAAACATCTCAAAGGTAAAAACGTTAAGTAGAGAAGGAGGGACATTGTATAAGAAAAGATAGATTTCAATCGAAGAGCTCCCGGAGTAGTTGGCCAGACAGTGCTGGCTTGTGTGATTCTTGTTTCGTGAATGCGTTCCAACAACTAATACCTTCACACATCACGCGCGCAAAAGCGAGTGCAGAACATGAATCAACGTAAGCGGCCACCTTTTCCTCTTTCTCTAGAAATGAATATGCAGAGGAACTTGAACCGATCACCGATGAAGTCCCAATTCACCGACGCTCGTTTACTCGAAGACTTGTCGCAATGATTGCGAGTTGAAATAAGTTCGCAGGAAAGAAACGTATCGTTCGAAAGCAAGAGTATTTCGAAGCTTTAATGGCTGTGGAAAACCTGGAGTCAACGAGTGTTGCTACGTCGAAACGCAGTGGTGAAGCTAGCAAAGACGTTCGCCGCACCTGCGTAAATAGCATCGCCATCCACAGCACTGTGGCGATGGTAGCGAGCCATCCCGCGAAAAAGATCCAAAAATCCATCTCTTTCCCCATCACATGTTGCTGGGGCAGTTTCCCCTTATCGACCGCAAATGTGACACCGGCGGAAGGCAAGTGGAACTCCCTGCGTTCCCTGGCACCCTCCATGGGCATCTGTTGCCAAATGCTTTATAGTTGGCTCGAGCTAATAGGCGAGTGTCGAGAGAATTCTTAGCAATTTGGTATGATCTCCTCACGCGCGGTAAGTTCTCAAGCATACGTCAACGACTCTTCAGTGGCCGCTACGATTGTCAGCCATCGCCTGGAGGCAGTAAAATTGACGCTGCAGGATAGTCACTCATCCACGCTTCAGGTAATCCGACCATCTCGCTCGGAGACAATTTGCCCCCAAAGCATCTAATTACCGGACCCTTCCAAACACCTCGAGGACCGAACTCCCGGCCGCGACCAGGCGTCAAAGCTTTCGCAATAAGGTGCTCAGTAGCAAGCTGCCTAACAACAATAGTCCGCACAGCGAAATGAAAATGAAGGGGTCGCAGACAGGTACCTCTGGAGGCGATGGAAAAGGATCCTGATATTTGAGGCCTCCCAGGGGAAGGTCATATACGAACATAGACACGACAGCTGGCCAAGGAGGGCACAAGCCAATACGCGAAAGTTGTGGCTGGTGGCCGGCTGGTCACCGATGTACCGCATGATGCGTCGAGAAAGCCCAGCAGGTCTAAACAACACTTCATAAACCGAGCAGAGGCGATGTCGTGATGATTGAGAGCGTCGAAGCGTAGGTCTGCCGTATATGGTAGAACATTCCATCATCGGGCTGGTGCTTTCCCCTTGCCCTTGTACCCTTTTTGTTCGTCGTCGGCATCAGGTGGAAATTGCACACCCATCATACCCATAAGGTTTCCTGCCGGACCGGCCATACCGCCTTGCCCCTTGAACGCTTTCAGCATGTTCTCCGCAAGATTGTAATTCTCATCGAGTGCTTCCTCATCATCACTCTCTACCTCCTCTTGTACCTCCTCTAGCTTAGCCTTGCCTTTGCCTTTCGACGGCTTCTGTCCCTTCTTCTGGCTGTCCTTGGGATTCAGGTCCAGTGCGCCGTGCCCGAAGAGCTCTGCTTCCATCATTTCAGAAAGTTTCTTGATCTCGTCGTCTTCCTCGCGTTCAGCTTCTTCGGCAAGGGCGAGAGATCGCGCATCGTCGGTGAGGAGGGCTTTTTCGGCAGCGGAGAGGGTCATATACTTTTCGTAGACCTTTTCGTATTCGGCATACTCGGCATCAGCGTCTTCGTCTTGGTCTCCATCGTCGTCCTCGTCCTCATCCTCATCCTCATCCTCGTCGTCTTCACCTTTCTTTTCGCCCTCGTGGTTGGATTCGGAATCGGAAATCTCCGGGTCATCCCAATCGCGATTCCCGGCATCAGAGTCGTTGTCCATGTCCATAGGATCCATACTGCCTGCACCGTCTATGCCAGCTTCTTCATCGCCCATGAAGGCGCTGAAACGCTCCACCATCTTTTTCAAGTTCTCCTGAGCAGCCTTATCCCCGAAGCCTTTGTCTCCGCCTTTCCCAGCTAATTCGCGCTCGAACTCCGCGAAATCAATGTTGAGCCAACCTTCGTCGTCCTCACGCTTTGGCCATACAGCGATGTCAGCATCGGTAGGGAGAGCGTCGTCGCCTGTGTCAAGATCTTCTAACAAGAGACTGATCTCGCGCACGGCTTTCTTGTCGGCGTAAATCTTGTGCCGAAGCAGCATCTCGAGCCCCGCCGTGACTTTGACTCCAATTTCGGCCTTTTCCGTAGAGCTGCTATCTTCACAAAGTTGCTCAAGCGCCTTCTCCAGGGGTCCAGAAGGCTCCCAATGTTGACCGAGAAGTTGCGCGTATAAGACCTTTGTAAATCTGACGCTGACATCCACAAAATCGTCGGGTGAAAAAAGAAGCGGGGACTGTGATTGGTCTGGCTGGAGGAGGCGCAGGGAGATGGGGTCCCGGAGATAGAAGGCTTCGACTGCTGGAGCGATGTACGACGGGTTGAGATGTAGTATATGCGCCACCTTTCGCGGAAGAGGCAGAGTTGCGTGATGCTGGTTCTCCGATATAGCAGAGGGATACCCCTTCAATCGATGGAACGCTTCTTGCTCAACTTTGATATAGTGTTGTGGGCGCGCAGGTGTCTCTTGTATGATGGAGAGCGCTTCGGTCTGCTTTAGCGGTCCCGGGACCTCATCTTTCGATAGAGGCACGATCAGTAGACGATGGTTGTTGATCCACACTCGGTTCTCAGCTACCTCTGGATTCAGCCATTTCGGTAGCGCGTTTGCTGCCTCGATTAGTAGAAACTCGCCATCGGTGTCGTATATTCTGATCCACGCATCCCTGAACTCCTTGCTCAATTCCCGTAAGAGATATACGACGAGCCACTCGTCAGCCACACTGTCGCCATAGTTGGTAGTTCCCTTGAGTAGCCAGCGGTTTTCTTCGCGTATCAAATCGAGCTTGATGGGATCGCGTTGCCAGATGTACTCCTTTAAGAACATCTTTTCCAATCCGGCCAAGGCCCGTTGGAAAGCTTGCAGACGTTCTCTTGTTTGAATATCGGAGAGTCTGGCGTCCACGACGAAGATGATGTACTCTACGACATCTTCTGCCAGTCTTTTTGGGAACCCATCAAATCCTTCGCCGAACCACTTGAAATCATCCTGAGGTGCGTCCATTTCGGGTGAGAGACTGGCGTCAGGTAGCTATGGCGGAAGTGCGGTTAGTTGAGATGAAAAATCTTCAAATGGTGTGGCCGGATCTCGTGACTTCTTCCTAGAGCCAAAGATTCGTCGGCACGCCTTTTGCGGTGGAAGGCGGTCCGAGAATGAAGTTCACAGCGTCGGCTGGCTGGGGCGTGCAGCATCGGAGAATAGTCGTGCTTGGGCAATGTCACTTGGTAAGGCGGAAGATGGTCTGTGCGGTAGCTTCCCCCATGTGAGTGAGGTGGCGCCGTGGCGCCACGCTAGTCCCGGAGAAGGAACCGTAAACAACGCGAACAACAACCGAATGTTGATACACACCTACAGTCTCCGCTCATGTGTTAACAGAAGACATACCTACCATGGCGCACGCATTTCCGCTGAGCTCGCCCGGCAGCGATCGCCATGACACGACACACTTCCAGCAGCCCGACATGTCGATTGAAGGTTCCTTTCACGCTCCCGCCGGCCGCGACAACCTTTTCAGCAAGCCGCGCACTCCCCGGCATACGCTCGCCGCCTTACGGAATCCCGCCGCAAAGGTCGAATTCACACCGTTGATGAAGAGCGCGGTCGCGAATCGTACGCGACAAGCCAATGGCCTCGCGACACCTATAGGACTGAAGGCTGGCTTCAAGGTTGGGGGCACTCCGCTGCCAGAGGCGAGCACGATGGACATACATTCTAGCTCATTCAGCGAGTCCACTAGCATGGCAGTGCCCCAAGCCGCCGACTCGAGCGCAATGAGCACGCCCATGGCTCTACCGCGGAGAGCAGAGGGCGAGCTGGATAACGGGAACGGCAATGTCATCACCTTGCGAGAACAGGAAGCTGTAAGTACGCCTGCCGACTCGCACTTCGCGCGCTGACACAAGGCTAGCGCCTCGAGCAAATCGACAAAGAAAACTTCGGTCTCAAGCTCAAGATCCACTTCCTCGAAGAGAACCTGCAAAAGATGGGACCCGAGTGGAACAGACACGCGATGGAGGAGAACATCAACCTCAAATCGGAGAAGGTGCAGATGACGCGCGACCTGCAGAAGTACACCAGAAACCTCAAGACGGCCGAAAAGGAGCTCGAGACATACCGGCAACAACTGCGCGACTATGCTGAAAAGGTCAAGAGGCGACATGCCGACGAAGGCATGCGCGAGGAAATGGACGAGCTACAGCGCGTGGCCGACGAACGTGCTGCAGAGGTTGAGCGACTAGAGGACAAGCTGGAGGAGGCGCGCGGTGACGAAGACGAGCTCGAGAAGCTCAACGTAGATCTAGAGAACGCGCAGGCCGACCTTGCCGATAGGGACCGTCAATTAGACGAGTATGAGGAGAAGATTGAGCGGCTGGAGGAGGAGCTGAAGACACAAGGGCCCCATGATGCGGCTGCTGAAGAGAAGAACCGTGAGTTGGAGGAACAAACGGAGAAAATTCGACAATTGGAATTACAGCTCCGCTCGCTCGAGCAATCCAAAGACGAGGCGGTGGACGAGAAGGAGCGTCTGCTTGAGGAGCAGGCCGACGAGATCAGCAAATTGGAGGCCCAGCTGCAGTCGCGGGATAAGTCTCAGCACGTCGCTCTTGAAGAGAAGGAGCAGTTCGTTGTGGAGCAAGCAAGCAAGATAGAGCAATTGGAGTCGCAAATCACTTCCCTCAACCAATTCAAGGGCGACGACGGCGAAGCCAAGCAGCGCCAGATCGAAGAATACGCTGAGAAGCTCGAAGACTTGGAAGAACAGCTCCAGTCGCTCACTCGCTCAAAAGATGCCGAAATCGACGCTCTGCACGACAAGCTGGATTCAGCCTCTGATAGCAAGGACCAAGAACTGCGCGAGCTAGAACAACAATTAGATGACGCAGAGAAGCAACTAGGCGAAGTAGAGGACCAGAAGCTACATGAAGTTTCTGATCTCGAAGAACGAATCCGGTCACTTGAAAGAGAGAAGGACAGAGAGATCAAGTCTCTCGAGCGACAGGTACAGGCGTCGCAGTCCGAGAACCAGGCTGAACTTGATGCGCTCCGAGAACGACTTGAATTGGCCGAGTCGAAAGGCGACAACCAGCTCCAGCTTGCTCAACAGGCTGCGCAAGATGCGCGACAAAAGGTCGTCGATCTCGCTCGCGAGAAGAACGTTGAGATCCAACTACTACAGTCAAGAGTGGATGATGCCGAAGCCAAATCCGATGAGCTTGAAGACTACCGCAGGCAGCTTCAGAACGCCATGCAACAGGTCACGCGTCTACAGCAGGATACGTCTACATACGAACAGCAGGTTCAGCAACTTCGAAAAACACTCAACCAGAAAGACCGCGACCACGAGAGCACCCAGATCGAGGCTCTGCAAAAGGTTGCACGCGAGCGTGACAGTCTTGTCAATGACCTTTCCAATGTTCGTTCTGAACTTCGCGACCGAACGCGCGACCTGGAACAGCTCAAAGACCGTATGGAGAGAGAGAAACAGGATGACGGCTCGCTTGACAACCTGTCGAAGGCCCGAGATGAGCTACGTGATCGCACACGCGATTTAGAAGAGCAGCTTGACGAAGCTGCAAGAGCGCGAAAGTCTCTCCTTGACGATCTTTCTAAGCTCCAATCAGAGCTGCGCGATCGCACCCAGGACTTGGATGAATTGAAGAGCCAGTTGAAGAAGGAAAAGCGGGACGATGGCCTCCTCAATGAGCTGTCTACCGTCCGGTCTGAGCTACGCGATCGTTCGCGCGAGCTTGAGGAGTTCAAAGACAGGATGAACAGAGAGAAGCAGGATCTCGAGGATGAAATTGATGTCCTTCAGGAACAGGCCGATGAGTTTGACGAGGAAAAGACCTTGCTCGAGGAGAAGATAAATACTCTGAAATCAAAGCTTCGCGAAAAAGAGGGCCAGACCGAGGCGCTTCAGTCTGAGTCAAAGTCAGCCCAGCGCAATCAACAGGCTGCGCTGGAAAACAAGATTCGTGATTTGGAGTCCCGTGTTCGAGAAAGGGAATCACAGCATCGCAAGCTCGCCGCGGAGGCAAAGACGTCCCAGCACGAGCTGAAGGCTGATTTCGAACAGCAGCTCCGCGATCTGCAATCGCAGCTTCGAGAAAAGGAAAGCCAGCATCGTATGCTTGTCGCTTCGTCTCAGGCCGCTATGCACAAGGCTGCAAACGAAGCGGTACAACTGGACACGCAGACCCAGGCTCTCGAAAAACGGCACATTAAAGAGATTAATGGTCTTGCAAAGCAGATCCAGTATCTTCGCGCTCGATGCGTCCGTGCTGAGGGGTTCCGCGAGTCGCTAGGGTACCAGAAACGCTTTTTCCTTATGAACATTGAGGTGTACAATCAATGGTATGTACTCGCGTTCAACGACGTAGCCCTACAGGAAGGCATGTACTGACTTTTGTGTGTAGCAACCAGGAAGACCTCCATCTCATCGCCGAGATGGGCATCACGCCCGATATCACCATCCATGCCAAAAAGGCCACCCTCAAATCCACAGCTATGGCCGTCATCGCTATGATCAGGATGAAGAGGTTGAGTGAAAACTGGGCAGTAAGCAAGAAATTACACGCGCAGCTATTGCAGAAGCTGGAAGGAATGCGACGGGGGAGTGGGAAAGGTATGCCGAGTGGCAATGCAGGGTCGCGATTGAAGATCACGCGGAATTGATTTTGGGAGACTGGGAAGTGCGGTGCACCTTCTGATATTTTTATGCATAGCTTGGTGTTGTTTCATGGGTTCACAGATTGCATCTTCTGGGGCGTTGTAATGAATGATGATGCTTTTGCTCGCTTGAAACTCGCATGCATGTTCTCAACACTGTCTCTGGTGATCAGAGATACCCTGTAATCTATGGACAACGATATTTTTTTCACAAATGTATACAAGTTCAAACGCAGTGCGAACCAAGCTCCTCCTCTGTCCAATCCCACAATCTTTCCGCCAGCTCATCATTCTTCCCCAGCTCAGATGCCCCTCCTCCAATCCCAACAGGTTCATAGTACTCTCCACTCACAACATCCTTCGACACCGATGCCCAGAGTTGATTCCTAGCGCCCTTCTCTACACTCGTCGTGAATCTCTTCGCAATTCCCAGCAGCGCTTGTACCGCATAGGACGAGCCCGTGGCGCCGGCCGTGAGATTGGTCGACACTACACCCGGATGGATCGCCGAGAGTGTGAATTGAGGGTAGAGACGCGTCATCTTGCGTACCCAGAGGATCTGAGCAAGCTTGCTTTGTCCGTAGCGTCCGTATGGGCCCAAGATCTCACCGTGGGTCTTGAGTGTGTCGAAGGCAATGCCTTCTTTTGGCGCGTGGGTGTGACCGAAGGAAGTGAGCATGATGATGCGGACATCAGCGTCCGGTTTACTAGCCGTAGTACTCATGACAGGGAGCAACAGTTTCGCCAAAAGCGCATGACCGAGATAATTACTCCCAAACTGTAACTCATACCCATCCGTCGTTTGCGCCGGCGGTGCCGCCATGATCCCTGCATTGAGCATCAAAACATCCAATCGTCCAGCTTCCTCCTTGAACTTCGCTGCCGCTCTTTTCACAGACTCCAACGACGAGAGGTCCAGTTCGAGAATCTTGATGGGCGCTGGGCTGCTGAGCTGGGCCTGAATCTCTGCGACGGCGGCTGTGGCTTTGGAGAGGTTGCGGGCTGCGAGGTAGATTTGAGAAGGGTTGTGGCGGGCATATTCGAGGACGCACTGTGCGCCTAGACCGGCGTTGCCGCCAGTTATGAGAATGACCTTGTTGGTAAGGGATGGTATATCTTTGAGTGGATCGAAGGAGATGGATTTTTCGAAAAGGTACATAGTGAGTTGTATAGGGCTTGAATTATAGATCAAAGTAGTGAAGCAGGAGATGGTTGAATCGAATTATGGACCAAAATAGTGAAGCAGGAGATGGGTGGATTGAATTATAGATCAAAACAACGAAGCAGGAGATGGTTGGATTGAATTATAGATCAAAATAGTGAAGTAGGGGACGGTTGAATTGAATTATGGATCAAGATAGTGGAACAGGAGATGGTTTGGATTGACTGACTTTTGAGTTACCGGCACTGGAAATCTTTTGTACACGCGTCTCGCACGACAGTCTGCATACTCAAGTCGACTCATACGATTGCCACGGGACATTCATTGACTTTAATTGGTGCTTTGGGATTTTTGCGAACTTGTATGTGTGAGTAGCGGAGATACGAAGGGTGGAAGGTAGACAAGAGTCTAAGCGAGCGGAGTTCCGCCAGCTGGACGAAAGGCGGTCCACGTAATCTGGAGTCTCGCTCGTGAGAACCAATTTGGGCGGCGGAACAGGATGACTGTTGGTGGTGTGTGATCTTGTGGTCTTGTCGAGTTGCGAGAGGCGGAGGGGGGAGGCGACACTGCTAAGTTCGCGTACAAAGGCGTGGAGCGCTATATCGGACTCATAAATGGAGTATACGTGATGAGATTTCCGTTGCGAAAACATTCCCAGAACCATCGTAGTCGAATACTTTAGTGTTGTAAAGGTTGACTGATGGTTTCCTGTATGCTGCAGGTGAGCACCTGCATCAGTGTGCGCACGTGAGAGCGCGAGACCCCACGTCGCGACTCGCTCTTTTTGTGCCAGAAAAGACAGTCCTGTAGCTATCGCTCGATAGCACTCCCACCACCGCAACAACATGCACCTTCATCCCAATGGCCGCATTGCGTGCTGGACCCTGTCTGCAGCACATACTCTAGACTCACTCCCCCCGACACTATTCCCTACGTCCGGCGCGCGATAGGCCCGCCGATGCACGACAAGAAATGGACCCTCACCACGCTTCCCGGACTCAATTTCGAGGATCTGTTATTAAAGCTGTCCCCCAGGCCATGCCGCGGGCCGAGGAAGCCCCGGTCGGCGGCGGATGTTGCGCACTTCAGCAAGCTACCCAACTGCCGGCGCCTACCTAGCAGGCTTCCCTTACATGAAACCCCATGGACCGCAAATTCCAGGAATTCAAGTCCCACCACTATGGACGACGGACCACTACGGATGACGGAGCATCGCTGTGTCGCCAGATGGTGGGGCGTTCGCGTGGCCGTCGGCGAAATGCGAAGCTTCACGACTCATCGGTGCGAGGCTACATTCTTATCCTGAGTCGCTCACCGGACATCCTCCACGTATCGAACTCCAACATCTGACAGCGCGAAGTGGAGCTATGAAAATCGATGTCGTTCGAGACCTACGCACAGAGGATTGCGCCAATGCTTTGCTTGAGCATGACTTGTTATACTATTTCGCGACCGCGAAAAACTCATCCAAGGCCTAACCGCTAGTTCGATGGAAGCTCCACGACTCCACGACTCCACGACGACCCGGCTCTCGGTGCATATCTTTTCTAGGCTAATGCTCGAAGTCGTCCGCATGGAGATTACCTCGCTGCGGCTAGGTGCAGGAAGGGTCTTGTCTCTCACGCGCATTTGCAAAACTGGCTGTGGGGCCCCAAAATCATGTCCCCGATCTTGGAACAGCCGGTTCCACTCCCGACATTGTCCCAATGATCTCCTTTCCCCTTAGCGAGTCAAGGTCACGTCAGAATCTTTTGCGGAGCGTTTACCCTTTGCGCACTAAGTGCAACACGAGACTAACGGCTTCCCCGTGGAGAGTGGCTACAAGGGTACATGGGTACATAGCCGATGTGTTGGACGTAAGCCTTCGTATTTTCCGCCCACGCAGCCACCACGATGACTAGCTTGTTTGAAGGCTTTCTTCCTGCACGAGATGTGCGAAGCTTGTTGACGGGTGGCGCTGCATCGTAACATCGCCTCTTTGCATTTAGCTACCTGGTCTCGGTAGGAGAGCCGCTTTTGGCGGGGAAGACCATACTACTTTTGGAATCACACGCGCTCAAGCCGTCGGCGGCGAAGCTTTCACGGCCAAGGGCCAAACGACCTCGGTGTCGAGACGGGCGGCGTCAGATTCAGTTCGGGGCGCGCGACCGGTCCCGTGGCTTGCCAAAACGCTTCGCCCGCATTTGCAGAAGCGCGGCAGGCTTTCGTCGGTCCGACACCGTCGTCGTGTGCGGAGGATAGGGGCCCAAGTGCGACTGGCATGTGACGGCCAGGAAGGAGACCACGCAAACAGGGTTCTCCAGACGCGCCGCACGGCTGTGGCTAGCGGAGGGCTGGGAGTGGTGACAGCGCTAGATGTCACAAGTGCTGATGCATGCACACCACATTTCAACACTCTTCACATAATGGCCTTTATGAGACATGGGCTTGATGGCGCCTGCTTTGCGCCCGCGTTGCAACAGAACGAAGGCACGACGGCTCACACTTCAGCTCCAGGCGGTCGGTCTGGACGGGCTGGGAAAAAGCTTGTGCCACGAGGACTCACGCGGTGCGACTTGAGGGAGCTACCCAAGGCAAACCCATAGGCCTGGCACGCCACCAGAATATGCAGGCCAATCAGTCTGTCACCACGATATTGGATAGCCGTTCTGGCAGGCCATTATGCACCTCGATCAACAACGTCTGACATCGTTCGACGGAGTTGAGCAGGCGGATTCTCGATTGCGGGGCAAGACTCTCTGATCATGTCACTCGCTTGTAGCATCAAATGTACCGGCTGGCCCCTTTGGCGAAACGACCAAAGTAGTTCGCACCAGGCCTCCAGCTACCATCGCATCTTGGGGACTCAACTCTGCGCTCACAGCTGGCTCACAGCTGAAATTCGCAGTCATGTGCCTCTCCTTGGGTCTGTGCCGAGCATCATGATTTGCACGAGATGGTTAGCGCTCTGGCGTGCGCGGCGGAAAGCGTTCTTCGCACTTCAGATGCCTCTCATCTCAAAGGACCCAGTTAGCGCCAACCACGCGAGGTGTAATCTCGTTGCAATTCGCCCAGATCTGCGGCTTAAGCACAAACAGGGATACCCCTACGGAGAAAAGCCTGCCGCGGGGGGGCTAGCTAAGTCCCACTAACCCACATCTGGCACCCCAGTGTCCCGCCTTCTCCCCAGCCCAATCCCCCCATCTCGCCCGGACCACCTGTTGGATGACCCGTTGAGCGACATGGCCGGAGATACAGGAGCCGTGCCCGGCTGGGACCAGCAGAAAGGTCGCAAAACGCGAATACAGAAGACCATCTTCACGGATGATCATCTACCCAGGAACCGTATCAGCGCATCTACATGCACGCAGGTTGAACATGCGAGGCCAGCAAAGGGAGGTAGTGTACCTGTGCCGGTCGATTCCTTCTAGAACGGCTGGCTACGGACATCACCCCTGATCGGGTTAGAGATCAAAGCAATGCTACTGTACCCATGACCTGGAAGCCACCGTGCTGCAGTATCACCGGCGCGCCAGGGTTATGATATTAAAAGCTGGAGCACCCACGCTGCTCAGTTTGCCAGCTCTCTCACTTTTGTTCATTCCAACGGGTTACTTTCGTGCCCGGAGAGCCTCCCTTTCTTCAATCTACCCTCAGCTTTCAGCGCAGCAAACATGCCTGGTGGAGGTGTGATCCCCGTGCACGGCACGTCCGACGTCAATCGCGTCGAGGCGCCCGTCACCGTTCGAGCCTACCTCATCGTCGCCTTTGCGGCTTTCGGTGGTATCTTCTTCGGATATGACACTGGATGGATGGGTGGTGTGCTTGGTATGGACTACTTCATCAACCAGTACACTGGCGCCGAATACCCCGATGTCAAGTTCCCGGGCCTCACTGGGGCTGACCAGGCGGTCAAGGACTACAGGAAGTCCACCTTTGTGGTCGCTCAATGGCAACAATCTCTAGTTACCTCTATCCTTTCGGCTGGTACCTTTTTCGGTGCCATCATGGCTGGTGATCTTGCGGACTTCCTCGGCCGCCGGACTGTTATTATTATGGGTTGCGGTATCTTCACCGTTGGCGGTATCCTTGAGACTGCCTCCACTAGCCTTGGTGTTATGGTTGCTGGTCGTCTCATTGCTGGTTTCGGTGTCGGTTTCATCTCCGCCGTTGTCATTCTGTTAGTACCCCCGAAACCTTGCCGTCAACTAGGTGCTAATCATTGTGCAGGTACATGTCTGAAATCGCCCCCAAGAAGGTCCGTGGCGCCGTAGTCGCTGGGTACCAATTCTGCATTACCATTGGTATCCTCCTGGCCAATTGTGTCGTCTACGCCACCCAAGGACGCCGCGACACTGGCTCCTACCGTATCCCGATCGCCGTCCAGTTCCTGTGGGCCATCATCCTCGCCATCGGTCTCGCTCTTCTCCCTGACTCTCCCCGTTACTTTGTCAAGAAGGGCAAGTTGGACCAGGCCGCTAAGGCTCTTGCTCGCGTCCGTGGCCAGGCTGTGGACTCAGAGTACATCCAGGATGAGCTTGCTGAGATCATTGCCAACCACGAGTACGAGATGTCGATTCTCCCCCAGACGAGCTACCTCGGTTCCTGGATGGCTTGCTTCAAGGGCAAGCTCAGCGACCCGTCCTCCAACGCTCGCCGCACCATGCTCGGTATAGTCCTGCAGATGATGCAGCAGCTGACCGGTATCAACTTTATCTTCTACTTCGGTACCGTCTTTTTCCAACAGCTCGGTACGATCAGCAACCCCTTCATGATCTCTCTCGTCACCACCCTTGTCAATGTCCTGTCCACCCCCGCCTCCTTCTGGATGGTGGAGAAGATCGGACGTCGCACTATCCTCATCTGGGGAGCGGGATTCATGGTGCTCTTCCAATTCATCGTCGGCATAATCGGTGCCACTGCTGGCAAGCCAAGTGAGGACAACCAGAACGCCACCAAGGCCATGATTGCCTTCATTTGCTTGAACATTGTCGCCTTCGCCACCACTTGGGGTCCGTCTGCCTGGATTGTCATCGGTGAGATCTTCCCTCTGACCATCCGGTCTCGCGGTGTGGGTCTCTCTACCGCCTCCAACTGGTTCTGGAACTGCATCATTGGTGTGATTACCCCATACCTCGTTGCCGACCAGCCAAACTCCGCTAGGATGGGATCCAACGTCTTCTTCATGTGGGGTGGTCTTTGCTGCGTCTCCTGTAAGTCTCATGTACTCATCAACCACTTTTGATCAGCCACTAATTACTCGCAGTCTTCTTCGCTTACTTCTTCGTTCCTGAGACCAAGGGTCTTACCCTGGAGCAGGTCGACAAGATGTTGGAGGAGACTACCCCCCGCACGTCGCGCAAGTGGAAGCCAACCACTACCTTCGCTGCCGACATGCACCTCGCCGAGAAGAACATCGAGCTCCATGCCGTCGGTGCCCCGAAGTCCGAGGTGGTTTAGACTTCACACTTCTGACAAGCTTAATGTGTCACGGTCGGTACATGTGGGTATGTGGGATGATGAGTTGGGATGTGGTGGTGATACGTAATGTTGCGTGACTGCATTGAATGCCGTCGAGCATATATCAATAGTCAATAATTATACCATGGGATCGAATTTTGCCTAATCTCTTTTCCATCATCATATCCCTGCCGCTTATTTTTGAGGTTGTTGGTGACCAAGATATCGTAAGATTCATCTTTTTATAACACTCCAAACGGCACCGAAACTCTAGCATTCACAAAGAGCGCCCCGACCCAGGTTGCTCCGTTGAACCATCGTCACAACCGACAACACTCATACAGACACCCTTCACCTCGACCTTTAAAACCAAACACTTCCCATGTACCTCACAGCCAAGCCCAACAGTCTGGCCCAGATCTCACACGACGCCGGCGGCTACCCTCTTGTCATGCCTGTGTCACTTCGCGTGTGCTGTTGTGTGATATAGGTTCGGCAAGAACAACAGGCTGGGAATGAACACGATAGCTTGTCGCACGAGCCGCCCAGTAAAATGTGGACGTGTCACAAGGGGCGCGACAATACTCGACTTCCTGCCGCCATGTGGCGTGACTCTGGGTGTTTGAGCACCGGATTCCTTCGGTGATCTCCTGCACGCCACCACTTAGACGTGGTTTGCTTGAGGGAACTGTTGGAGATCGACATGCCCAGATTAGACGAAGTACCGTACCACGGAGATGTTAGTCAAGACAGAAGCCTGGCCTGTGTCATTCAAGCCGCCGTGCTACGGTCTTGTCAGCTTGTATTCGGTCTCGTTGCTTGAGTCGCACGAAGAACTACTGCACTATCAATATTGAACACTTGGGGAGACATGGTCTCGTATCTCCGCGCGCCTCGCTGCGAAAGAGTTACGTTGGAGGCGCGTTCAGAGTCGCGACTCAGACCCTTCGTTGCCTCCACGATGAACTGCTGTCGCCGGTACAACACCGATGTGTTGTAACGAATGAAAGGAATAGACATAAGGTTTGACGTGCCTTGTGGCAGCATGGGTCTTTGAGTCTGCCTTCCACTAAACCTTGCTCATTCCCTTAGTACAGTCTACTTAATACGACACCACGGCTCAGCCATGGCCCCCAATAAAACCATACCCATCGTCAATCTCAACGCCCTGTATAGCGTATGCGACCCCTCGCGCGACAATGCCGCAGTGAGTCAGACCCGCTCCTTCCTTCCCGCCCGAGCGAGCGATCCTTCATCCTTCCCCATCTTTCACCCCGGACTCCGGACTCGATATTCAACGAAATGAGGCAGGTGGTGGTATGTCGATACCACTCCTGGTACGTAACCGCCCAGGGTACAGCCGTCGGGTGAAACATATGCAACGTTGGCGCGTCGTTCTTGCGCAGAGGATCCCGATGGGCCCGTGGTCGTGCGGTGCCCAAGCTTTGTTCTCACTATTTTCCTATTCGTGACATTCGGACCCTCCAATGACATTGCTACACTGCGCGCAATCCCTGGCCTTCGCGACTTAATATACTCCGCTACGATAGCTTAGCTATCAGCACTGCCCAAAACTTCCGAAAGCTTTTTTCGAATAACTATTGATAATGATCCTGCAACGGCGAAGCGTCAGAGTAAATGTCTCGTCGCAGCGAGTATCCTCGCAGTATTGAAAGCAGTCTTGATCTGCCTACCATCCAGCTTATATCTGCGTCGCACAAGTCAACACTAGACTTCAGTCCATTAATGAGGTACTCCCAGATCTATATCCGAGCCTCGGTGCCTAAATGGTTCGCATATCAGCGTGATAACTATGCGTACGTCGAATGTAACCAACTACCGTCGAGCGGTTGGAAGGGAGGATTAAGCCGCCTTCGGAGTACTCTAGAAGGCGCAAGACTGGATTTCACACACGACATTAGATTCGGAAGAGCTGCCAATCTTGGAGATGCCGGGTTTGCTGTTTTCCGGGTTGTTGAGTGAGCGATTTTCCGTTAATACGCCAGCTTCGTTGATTGGAAGGCCATTTCAGCACGAGCACCTTCGCAGCGCTTGCTTCTCGTAGTCTTCGACTTTTCCATGCTATCCTTCCCAGGTCCTTTGTTTCAAGGCTGCACACGAATCGTTGTAGATGCCCTGAATATACACTCCTTGTGTCTGGATTAGCTAATGTCAATCCTCAACAACCCGCTGCGCTGATGTAATATCTTCGCCTGTCTAACCTCTTGTTCCTACTTTGTGCCCCATTGACTCTCTTACGTTGGCACGAATTGAGACCAATAATAATATGATGACAGTGTTGGTTGGAGTAACGTTGCAGTGGACGAACCCTAGATTATAGAAGTATCTAATACCATCTTGATGCCCTTGAGACTGTTGTTGATGATACAAGCATGCCCCTTTTCGTCTACTCTAGAACGTTCAGCCAATACTTTTACGAAACAACGCCTGTGATCGTGTGTGGGAGCATGGTATGATTCAAACGCGAGAGGACTAGCCTCAAATCTATACAACCCTCATTATGGAGTCTCTAAGCCACATGCCATCCATTGCCTGAAACCAAAAGGATCGCCACGGCAGAAGAGTAGCATCGCGTGTCCTTCGTGCAAAGAAGTCTCTCAAAAGCACAACTTCTCGCGCTTACTGATGAGTCGACGTCTTCTCCCTCAAAAATCCCTCCAAAGCAGGTGTATCCTTCTCCGCAATCTTCTGATCCAACTCCTTCTGTTCAGCCGTCTTCTCGGGCGCCTTGTCTTCCACCTTCTCTGCCGCTTTCTCTCCACTTCCGCCAACGAGACTCGTCACCGTACCGGCCGCCGAGCCCACCGTTGAAGTCACTAACGAAGAAGCTTGAGCGGCAGCCTGCCTCGCTTGCTCAATGTAGCCGGGCGCCGGCGTCTCCTGCTGTGGGATGGAGACATCTTTGGGGGCTTGGCCGACGGTGCCGGGTTCCATGGTAACTGTTTTGTCGCCGTGGCCGTGGTCATTGACTGCGGCGTGCGGGGTGCCATCGGAGAGTTGGCCCGCAGCGTGGGTTTGGTGTTGTTGTTCGTAGCGCGTGTCTGATGTGCCTTGGCGGATGGGTAATGTAGACGTTTTTGCATTATCGGCTGGTGAGACTGGTGTGGATGCCACAGGTTGAATTGATGTGGTGGCTTGCGATTCCGGTTTCGGTGTTGCGGAGGGCGTTGGCGTATCAGAGGGAGGAGGGACGTCATCATCAATGTTGGAGTCTCCTGTGTCTAGTGGTTGCGTCGATGTGCCATCGCCCACCAGTCGCAGCTCCAATTCGTCCACAGGCGTGTTGATCACATGTGCGTCCTCTGCTTTTTCAATACCGACCGGGTTCAGTATCGAGAAGATGTGCGTGTGTCTCGGCTGGCCCTTCTCCATTCCCACCGCGAAAGCCTTCTTCTCGCCATTCTCACCGTCTTCCCAGTTGATGGGACCATGCGGAATCGTGTTCTTGCCCTTGTGCACAGCTGGCGCCTTCCATTCAATTGCGCTCTGTATGGACGGCTCTAGATTGGGCATATCGCCAAACTCGAAATCCAGGTTGCCGCCGTACTTTTTGGGAATGTTATCCGGATCGATGTACTGAGAGAGCGTGGAGAAGACGTTATTAGGGGAGAGGATGAACATCTTTGAGACGGTGATGGGGTCGAACCAGCGCTTGACCCAACCCCAAACAGTCGGAAAGAAGGCCGGCGCTCCGACTATAAATATGCGGTCGAGTGTCTCCGGGTAATGCGCTGTCGCCAGGGTTGAAGCATCCTGCATGTGTCCCTTGAGATTCCAGAACTGCTTGAGCCCTACGCCGCTGATGTCTACAATATTGTTGCTCTGCGATATGGGTGTCTCGGGGTGGGGCCTGTCGAGGAGGGAGCAGAAAGGAATGATGTATCTCACGAGCGCTTCGTACACGGCGAAGAGGCGGAGATTCTTGATAGCGACTTTGGGAGAGGTGGTGAGCGATTTGGCAAGGTCCTTCTCGTAGGCCGAAATGGTCTTGGAGTTGAGGTGGGCGACTTCGAAGAGGAAGATGGGGATGCCGCGCTTGTCGCGCCGGCCGAGCCATTGAGGATACTGTCAAGAGTCCGTCAGCTACAGCTACAGCCTGCCGCACAGAAGTGGCTTGTTTACCAAACGGCGCGTCTGCTCGAACTCTTCCGTCTCGATTCTGATGAACAAATTGTCGATGTCGTGCTCCTTGCGCCAGTCTTCCGTGTCCTTGAACTGCTTGAAGGCTTCTGGCGGGACGAAGCGGCGCGCGCGCAGGAAGCGCCTTGGGGAAATATTAGCACCCCGCCATCGCATTGCTGGAGCGAGCCTTACAATAGCGTCTCGTCGTCATGGCTGGGGTGCGTCCGCCCATCTGTCCCAGCCGGCGTGTAGTAACCGCTCTCTGCGCATATTTGCTTGAACTCGTCTAGCTGCACCTGCTGGTTTTCGGTAAGATGGGCGTAGTGGCCGGAGGGGTATTGGAACGACTCGACGCGCTTGAGGTCGGCCATGATCGAGTACAACAGGAAAGCGGTCGGTCTGAGAAGAAAAGAGGAGCTTCGGAGGGGGAAGGTTAAGTGTAGGAGCGCAAAGGATTCCTCAGGGCATCATCACGGCGTAGGGCGGCCCTGAAGCGGGTAGCGGCAGAGTGATGCAATATCTCGTTTAGCGTATGTTGCGGCGTTCGGAGAAGGCTGACGCCGACGGACGAATTGCTTGAACATGGTGAAAAGAGGCCCCCATCGTGTGCTGAAAGCGTCCAGAGGGCGTCACGGGAAAGTTTAGTCGAGCGCCTTGGTCACGGAGAGACTCGTGTGTTTATGAATAGTAACATGCCGCGTTCCGGACCCCACGAAGGATAGCCCAGCCTTCACTATTCGAGCATCTTTTGCGATCAGATTGGTGACAAAGCTATTCTATCTGTGTTCACTCGAGAAGAACACCGTGTTTGCTGGGGGCAGCAGGGCTACAAATATTGCAGAACATTGTGTAATTAGATTCTCCAGGCGAAACCCCACTTCTATGACGATGCTACCAAAGTGATCACAATGACTAAGCAGTCCTTATCGATAGGGCCAAATAGTTCACCATGCAATTCCTGCCCCTCTAAGGTCCGGCCACAAATATCAACACTACGCATCAACACACGCGCCCACCCATCATTCGCTCCCCTTTCTACCAACGCCAGCCGTCACCATGGTTCGCCACAAGAAAGACTTCAGGTCCAGCAAGAAATACACAAACGCGCCCCGAGACCGCCAGCCCCGCCCCCGCAACGACTCCGATTCTGACGATGACACCCCAAAAGTCGCCCCCGCACCCAAGCCCGCCTGCTGGGACCTCGGTCACTGCGATGCCAAACGCTGCTCGGGAAAACGTCTGATGCGGCTAGGTATGCTGCGTGAACTACACGTGGGCCAAAAACACGCTGGGATCGTTGTGAGCCCAAAGGCGAAGAAGGTGGTTTCGCGCGAGGACAACGAGGTTCTGGAACAATACGGCGCCGCTGTTGTCGAAGCCAGCTGGAATCGCATTGACGAGGTGCCCTTTGGCAAGATCGGTGGAAAGTGCGAACGGTTGCTTCCGTACCTGGTTGCTGCGAACCAAACAAATTACGGAAAGCCGTGGCGCCTGAACTGCGTCGAGGCGATCGCTGCGTGTTACTATATTTGCGGGCACAAGGAGTGGGCTGAGGACATACTGGCCTCGTTCTCGTACGGAGAGGCGTTCCTGGATATCAATGCCGCGCTGCTAAAGCGATACTCGAATTGCGCGAACGAGGAGGAGATCAAGAAGGCAGAGGAGACATGGTTGGCTAAGATCGAGCGGGAGTATAACGACAGTCGGGCGGAGAAGGAGAATGGCCAGGAGGAGGATGTTTGGGCTGGTGGCAATATGAACAGGCGGCAGATCGACTTTTCGGACGAAGATGATGAGGATGAGGAGGGCGAGAAGGAGGATGGGACACCTGAGATCGATGCGCAGAATCCATATAACCTCCCTTCGGACGATGACGACGAAGAAGAAATGGCCGAGCTAAGGCGACGCGTCCTCGCTTCGAAACCTTTCGCCAATATGACGTCCAAGGACGCGGAGGACAATGAGAAGAAGGCACCCGAGCGCATACCGAAGACAGAGCCTGCCCCGCATACAACTACAAGAAGAGAAGAGAAGGACGAGGACAGTGACTCTGGCCCTGAAGACGACGAGGAAGACGCTGAATTCGATAGCTTCATGTCTGCGCAACCTACAACGGATCGGACTGGCATCTCGGGGAAACAAAGGCAGAAGGATATGGATAAGAAGACGACAGCAACGTTTAGTAGTGCGAGCTTGGGTCCACCAAAGAGGCGGACCGGGTAGGTACTAGTTCGTCATGAGAATATTGATAATGCATAAATGCGTAAGCGGCGGTCCTTGCTTTGACATACGAATGGCACATTCAATGTCGTTGTCCCGCTTTGAAACGATATTACTATCTCAATTTCCTTGTTAAGCGTCTTTGATCACACGTCACGCAGCTTCACTCTAGAGTTACCCCTTCTTACGCCTCCTAACTTCTTCCTCGCCGACTACACATGCGGATGTACGATGCATGTTCAGTCACCCAATGGTATCAGTAGTTATTTCCAGCGGCATACCTCGCCTCCTCCAATGCCTGCCTTCCCGCCAATCTAGAGTCCACACGGTACCGATCCAGCTTCTCTTGCGAACCAAAGTACCTACCTACTTCAGTGACCAGAGCGTCGAAAGCGACTACTTCGTCCTTGGCTCCCGGCGTCGCTTCTTGTAACGGACGACACAACCGTTTGAGCGTCTGTATCTGGGTTTGGATGCTGCTTAGGTGTGACTGGATGATGAAGGCGGGGCTGTCAAAAACGTCACTTTCCCCCCTGCTACTTATTAGCAAAATTTAAGGCCAGGATTCGAGGGACTTACTCTAAGCCATTGTCGTCATCTTCGCTTTCATCGCTTTCAGAATCCTCAAGCTCCGGCAGGATCTCCACCTTTAGATCCACTGGCTTCAAATTCGCACAATCGTTGCTCAGCGCTGTAGCTCTCTCTATCAACCGATCCAACGTGCGCGACGTCGCTTCCACGATCTTCCTCTTCCTCGAGTCTATGCGAGCCATGTCCTCAACTCTAGCAACGTAGCTCCACACTTCCAGCTCGAACGCAAACCCTTGGCATTGCTCTGCTATCTTAGCAAAAGTCAGGTCCCGTGGATGCACGGCCTCGACATCCACATATGGCCCACATGTTGCACCGATCTGCTTGAGCATGTGCTGCAGTGCCGTATATTGAAATTGCAGCTGCGGCACAGCAGAGGGCGATCTTGGACTCGCACCCGAGCTCTTGCTAGGCGTTCTTTTGTGCGCGAAGGCTTCCGGGGGGTCATCCTGGTGCACCTGTACCTTGATACTCGGTCTTCGTGGCTTACTTCTCTCCGTCGGCCGCCGTGTCAATTCAGTGGATGCACGTGCTGGTCCACCACCCTGGTCGGATAGTCTCGCCGGTACCGCCTCGCGCAGCTTATAGCTGCGCGCCTCGGGCTCTGCGCTTCTTACTTCGATATGCTCGTGCGAGCGGGATCTGCGATGTGTCGGTTCAAAAGCAGGGACGTACAGGCGTTCGGAATGCGGCGAATGCGCGTCTGTGGGGGAAAGATGACTATCGTGGTAGCGCTTCATCTGGCGCTCTCGATCCCGCCGGTCCCATCGCGTCTTTTCTTCTAGGTAGTCTGCATAGCCGCCTGAGCGAGAGCGGTGTAGGTTTGGGCTTCTTTCTTCATATGAGTTGATGTCCAGGAGGTCGGTTGAGCGGCGGGACATTCTGGGTGTTCGGGCGTTGGGTACAGGTTGTAACGGAGTAGAGAATGTGTTGAGAGAGACATGTTGCAGAAAGGTGCGTCAGGTGTAGTGGCATTTGGTGTGAGATTTGGGTAGCCAGTGGGGGCTGAGCGCCCACATGCCGACGTCCCACCTTTTCGCTGTAAGGCAACCGTACTAGCGTCCAATCGCCCTACACCTACCGCCATCGAGCTGATGGTCAGACTTTCTCAGCCTCGTTTCCGAGGTCACACGTCTGCATGAAATACTTTATCGAGGATATTGCAACCTGACCGGTCTCTCCCTTCTCGATTTATCCCGTCCCGCCTGGTCTAGCACCCTTCGCTATCCGTCTCGAGGTTCGTGTGGCGCAGTGAAATATTGATGGCGCAAGTCTTCGACATCTTGTCTGACTTGGAAGCGACTGGGAGAGCGCTCGGAACGTTTGCGCGACTGGTGAGGGAGTGGCCGCTCTTGTCTGATCGCCTTTTCGACATAAGAGAGGGACTGGCTGCGACGGAGTTGTCGCTGGAAGCATGGCAGCAGAAATTCGACATACGGCCCGATCGACAAGATATCTATCTTCAAGTGCTTTTCGGGCACCAGGGGTGCGGGCGCATTGGAAGATCCCTTGAGAGCATCGATGTCGCCGCCAGAGCCGTACGCAACGATGTCGACAGCGTCGTGGGGCAAGCTGCCAGGTCCAGACCGCAACAGAATTCTTCGGGCGATGCACCACGGTACAGCGACGAAGATGTGGAAATATATCTTCGACGAATTCAAAGCAAGCCTTCGAGGTCACGGCGATTCATCTACAGCACCATCAACCACACAGACGATCTAGAAATGCACCTAGAGCATCTGCACCGCAAACTCACACTCCTCGAACGTCTTTCAGACTTCCACCTCACCAACTCGCATCCAAACATCTTCCTACCGTTGCACCGTCTCCCGGGTCGTCGCAACATCTCTCCACCCTCGGTCTCTCAACACCAACACAAGCTCCTCGACGGCCTCGCGGCCCGCAAAGACGCAGAACTCCTCTACCGCGCATCCCTAGGCCAAACCATTCACATCGGCCTCTCCGTCCCGCAGATCCACAAACGAGATTTCGCCTTCCTCATTGCGCTAGACGACACCAGCACCATGCAAGAAGTCCTCATGCACCCCGTTAAAATCACCGCCGTGAACGACACTTCTCGTGTGCAATCTACCATGGCAACCGCCATCCCTTCTCTCATCAACAACACGCACGAGTCCTGCTACATGCTTCCTTTGGCAGCTAGTTCCGCAGGCTTCCAGGTCAGCATCCCACCCTCTGCCGTCCTCGCCCCGCTGGAATTCAAACATCCGCTCTCGACGCTGATCCGTGGACCTCCGCACTCGCTGATGCATCAAGTGCTTTGTGCGCATGATCAGGTGGCGCTTGCGTGCGGATTAGCACACAGTGCGTTGCGGCTAATTGGGAGTCCATGGTTGGGCTTTCTCGACTGTGGAAATGTGAGGTGTCGGCAGGATGCGAAGGGGCGGTGGACGAGTATGCTGGATGCTGGGTCCAGTGACGCCGCGGTCACGGATACATTGGAGGACTGGATAGCGACGGGCATAGACCGAGGAAGAGATTCCAAAGAGTTGGTGAATGCTACGCAGATCTTTCGCATTGGCCTCGTGCTGGCCGAACTCGCATTACACTCGCCTATCGGCCACATCACCTTCGACCCTCCCACATCCACAGTCAACATCCTCGTCCAGGGTGCGTCCGGAATATCCGAAGTCGTTAGCATGGAAGAGATTGCCGCCGAGGTGGAAAGGAAGTCGAACGTGTTTTTGGGGAATATGGTGGGGTCTTGCTTGTCGATTCTGCATCTGAAGGAGGGTGAGCATGAGAAAAGAGGTGCAAATGGGGAGAGCGTGGAGGCAGTGTACTACGAGGCAGTGTTGGGCCAGACAGAGGAGCTGGAGAAGGTAATGAGGGACTGGAGGAGGGGAAGTCCTGCGGATAGTATTGCAGGGACACCAAGGTCGGCCAGGTCGTCGCGAAGTGGTGTGTATATTTATTGAGACAACTTAATAGGGCTGTTGGACTCGAGGGTAGAGTAACTATAGAGGGGCGGACGGCGTTGCGTGTTGTATCGAAGGGCTGGCCGGACTACTGAGCGATTGGTATGTAAGACTGCGGTATACAAGGTGGCGCATTTACTTTCTCAATTGTCGATCCGTTTGCTAGTCATATGCAGTGTGTACAGCACGTCCTCTTCGCGACCACCTCTAAGTCCGTCGCCCCGTACACATTTTACATCCAACCATAGCAGACAAATCAACCCTTCCTTCAATTCTTTTCCCTTTACCTCATCTTCGCCCAACACACTCCCGTATCCAATACGAGCATATTCACCCAATTCGCCTTAACTTACTACAGCTCATTTACGCCTGATTATATGCAGCTATAGAGTCGACCCCCAGCTTTTGACCCAAGGCTATTGCAGTGTCCCATGTCTTCTCGTGTAGTTTTCCGGTGCAGTGGCAAAGTTGAAAAGCGACCCCAACACAACGCTAAGCACAAAACCCGATATTCCGGCCTTAAGCGGACTTTACCCAGCGCCACACTGAATGACGACAGCGTCGATCCGCACCAAGCATCTAAATGACTGTCTATGAGTGATATAAGGTGGGAACGGCGCTTGGGATCTTAATAATCATCCAAGCACCGTTGTAGGTAAAAATTCCAAGAGCGGAACTCCACCTTATGTAAACTTAGCTCCTAACTCCATGTGGGCTTGGCTCGGGCGTAGGCATGCGACACGCCATCAGCCTTTTTTCTACCTCAACGACAAAGGTTTGGAAAATAGTACTTAAACCTGCCTAAGACCTGGACATTGAGTACTGCAGCAACAATCAATTGCACACCGTCCACTTCTTCAATCAGAATCAAATAGTCTACAGTTCACATCGAATTCCCTCGTCCACCTCTTACAAAGTTATTTAATCCCCACCATGTCTCCCCAATCCCCCATCCCCTACAACCGCCAAAGCACGGCAACCGAAATCGCCGCCGACCTCGCCTCCAGCATCGCCGGAAAAGTCGTCCTCACCACCGGTGTCTCCCCCGGCGGTCTAGGAGCGCACTTCGTCGAGACAATTGCAAAGTACAAGCCGCGCTTGCTCATCCTCGCGGGCCGATCTCAATCCAAGATTCAAGCCACAGCCGACAAGATCCAAGGCGTAGAAACTCGAACCGTGGTCCTAGATCTCGCCTCGCAAAAACAGATCCGGGAAGCTGCCAAAGAGGTTCTCGCATATACCGAGGATATTGATGTCGTCATGAATTCGGCGGGCATCATGGCAGGGCCGTATCGAACGACCGAGGAGGGCATTGAGGCGCAATTCGGATCGAATCATATCGGCCACTTCCTGTTTACCAACTTGATTATGCCGAAGGTTATGGCGTCTGGAAGCCCTCGCATCGTCAACATCAGCAGCGACGGCCACCGGGGGAGCGCCGTGCGCTTCGACGATTGGAACTGGCAAAACGGCAAGACGTATGACCAGTGGAAAGCGTACGGACAGAGCAAAACAGCCAACATCCTTTTCACCAAGGCTCTCGCGAAAAAGCTAGGCGCGAAAGGGCTCCAATCGTACAGTGTCCACCCGGGCGTGATATTCGGCACTTCACTTGGTCACACCGGTCTCGGCGAGGACGATTTTGCCGCCTTGAAGGCTCTCGACAAGGAGATGGGGGACCCGCTTGGCGAAGATGGGGTAGAGTTTGACGTGAAGAGCGTTGATGAAGGTACGGCAACTCATGTTGTTGCGGCGTTCGACCCAAGACTCGAGGCCTTCAATGGCGATTATCTGGAGGATGGGAATATCTCGGATAACGTGAGACCGACAGCGAAGAAGCCTGAGGACGTGGAGAAGCTGTGGAAGCTCAGTGAGGAGTTGGTGGGCCAGACGTTCCTGTATTGACACACGGCTGAGGTGGTATACCACACGCGCGTGAGCATAGAAGTAGGATAGCCTAGCCTGAGTCGTTCCTTTCGATGGCTGCTTTCGACTGTACTGTTTCCGTGGAATGTGTCCAACAGTGACCCTTTAGCTCAACACAGATGCATATCGTCAAGCCGAGTTATGCCCATTTCAAGCAGCGTGTTGCCTCATGCGCCTCTTTGCACTCCAGTCCGCATACCCTAGCTCCGCACTTCAAGCATCTAATTTTCCCCCAATAACCACAGTTGTCACAAAAATGGCGCGACGGTGGACCGTCTGCTGGCGGAGGGCCTACGTGCGACGCAGCGTAAGATAGCGGGGGCGCAGCGAGGAGGGCGGTGAGTTCGGCGGCATTGAGCGGCAGCGGCATGGAGCGTTCAATCGAAAGTAGGCTATCGTCTTCGAACCCTAGCCGAGAGCTCTGGGGCACGGGAGTTGGTGCCGCGGGGGCGGGCGTGGCCTCGGAGGGCGTTGGCGGAACGGAGACTATGGTGCTGGCTCTCCGCAGTGGTTGCGCTGCTGTTCGAGACGCCGTTGTGGCAGAGCGTGGCTGCGGCGCCTGCTGGAGCTGTGCGAGCTGTGCTTCCTCATCGTCGAGCCAGTGCTTGATCTGCCGCTGGTACTGTATGATCCTCCGCGCATTCTGCGTCTTGGGCGTTGCTGGGAAAAGTCAGCGCATGGCTCCGACGGGTCTGGTTGCGCATACACGTCTTTCCCGGTATCGGAATGCTCTGTTTCGGGTCGTTGTCTCGGTTCAGCTCCGCGATGCGACGCGCGATGGCCGCCTGTTGCCGCGAAGAAAGCTCATGTTCGCCGCGTGCGCCTCTGGGCTGTGCGGCGACGCGCTTTTTGTTCTTGGGGTTGAAGGCGACTTTAGAGGGATCGTAGCCCGTGTCGACGACATACGTCCATCCCGGCGCGACCGAGGAGGCCGAGTTAGGGAGCACTTCGACGTGCGGCATGGTGGTGATGTCGGAGAAGATGGGGAGCAGGTCCCGGTCGGAGCTATGGTAATCCATACCTCGCAATCACATGACGACGCGTTGGGAGCAGCGCGACCTACGGCGCGGGGTACATGACGAAAGTCAATCTTGATGGTCCGGTGCTACACACATAGAGCGACTTGTTTGCGACATGTTGAGAGTGGAGCAGAACTGCCATCTCGTACATTGTCAAGCACGATGAGGCCGACCACGCGTAAACCACCCATCATCATTTCTCCGTCAGCACCGGCCCGCGATCCGTCAAAGTCCGCAGCTTTCATCTTCGTTCACGGGTTGGGCGACGATGCCACCGGGGTTGAACGTTTGTACTCAAAGACGATCTTGATGCGCTCAAGCTAAACAGCAAACAGCAATAGCACGCCAGTTCGAGGCGGCCGGCAAATTGCCACACATGTCATGGATACTTCCCAATGCACCCGACAACCATGAAGTCATGTCCACAGCATGGTATATACCAACAAAACTATCGCCCTTCCCTCCGTCCAGGCCCGAGCTCGAAGATAAGGAAGACGAAGAGGGTCTCAAGGCCAGTAGAGACTACCTCGTCTCGCTGATAGATGACCTGGTAGCTCAGGGTGTGCCTGCAAGGAGAATTGTCTTGGGCGGCTTCTCTCAGGGACATGCGATGGCGCTACTCGTCGGCTTGACTTCTCAGACGTACGCCGGCAAGCTTGGAGGGTTGGTTGGACTGTCTGGGTACCTTCCCCTGGCAGACAGGATACTCGCGTTGAGGGAGGAGGCTGGGTTATCGGAGGACATGGGCGATGGCATTGATGTCTTCATGGCGAAGGGGACTAGAGATATGCTGGTGCCGAAGCGCTACTTGACTATTTGCACAAAGAAGCTTTTGGAGTGCGGGGTTAAAGAGGAGAGGCTGACAGTCAAGGAGTATGCCGGCATGGGTCATGTCATGGGAGGGGCGGAACTGAGAGATCTATGCGCATGGCTGGAGGAAGTTGTGCCGCCGCTAGAGTAGAGTTGCGGATAGGTATGTCTAGCACGCCCAGTAAAGCTTTATCGTTCCCTGTAGGTCTCGATGTGCTGGAAGGTTGTCGCGGTCGATATGGTAGTACGGGTAGCCACAGGCGGTCTGGCGAAAGGTCGCACGGAGCCACTGCGACGACACCTTCTCTCGCCCAGCACCACGTCACTTCTACCATGCTACCCTACCAGAAAATGGTCCGTTGTAGACAATAAGTGAAAAACGTTCGTTCCACATTTTTGGCTTGGCAGGGTTTCAGCAACCGTGGCGCTCCTACACGGCACGCCATTGCCGCGATTACCGTGGCGCAGTCGATAAGGTTTTACACTCTGACCTTGTTTCCCCCCGTCTCTTCTACTTCTGTATTCTTGATAGCCACAAATGCTGAGTCCTTTCTAGCATGGCTCACGTGCATTTTCTCAAGCGTTTCGGCGTATATACTGTCATCGCGGCTTGTTTCATCTATTTCTTTTACACGCTTAGCTTTTCGGACCGACCGCGCGACAACATCCCGGCAAACGATGGCAAGCATGCTGAGTACCACCAATCGAGCGAGCTGCAGCCGGAAAAGCCCGAAACTCCTGGATGGCTAACGCATCATGAGGAGCCTCCGAAGGAAGACGCGCAGACGGAGCCGTCCCACGGTTTGAAGCCCCTGGAAGCGACCCACGAGTGGGAATCCGTGAAGGAGGGTGCGCATAAAGATGAGCAAGTGTTTTTCAGTTGGGGGACGGTCACGAAGAAGTACCCTGTCGACTCGATGGTCGCTCTACCGACAGGCGAACCAATGACTCTGCCACGGATACAGCACGATTTCTTGGACGACGACGAAGACGCAACAGCAAAGAACATTCGAGAAACTCGCCAAGCCGATGTCAAGGAGCAGTTCTTGAAATGTTGGACAAACTATCGAAAAAGGGCCTGGATGCAAGACGAACTCCAACCTATTTCTGGCGGATCAAGCAACCCCTTCGGTGGATGGGCGGCTACACTAATTGACGCGATGGATACGCTATGGATCATGGGCTTCAAGGATGAATTCAACTCTGCTATCCCCGATATTGAGAAAATCAACTTCGGCAACACGACATTGGACACGATCAATCTCTTCGAGACGAACATCAGGTACCTGGGTGGACTGCTGTCCGCTTACGAGCTCAGCGAGGAGAAAAGACTTCTAGCAAAGGCGAAGGAAGTTGGCGAGATGCTCTACCATGCCTTCGATACGCCAAACCATATGCCCGTCGTGCGCTGGAACATGCGCGCCGCGGTCGCCGGATCGACCCAAGTTGCCTCAAATAATATGCTTCTAGCGGAACTCGCTTCCTTCTCCATGGAATTCACACGCCTCTCTCAACTCACTGACGACCCGAAATGGTACGACGCCATTTCCCGCATCACCGACCTCCTAGAAGAACAGCAGATGCGCACCAAACTCCCTGGCATGTGGCCTATCGTAGTGGACGGCGAGCATATGGATCTCACGCAGGATTCCCAGTTCACCTTAGCGTCCATGTCGGACTCAGCATACGAGTATCTGCCCAAGACGTATGCGCTGCTCGGTGGCTTAGAGCCTGTCTACAAAAGCTTGTATGAGAAGGCGGCGAGCACGGCTATCAAGCATACGCTTTATCGACCCATGACACCCGAGGACGCGGACATATTGGCTACGGGGTCTGTTCACTCCGTGAACGGCAGAGTCACTCTAGACCCTGAACTGCAACATCTGTCTTGCTACACAGGCGGCATGTTCGCCCTCGGCGGCAAACTCTTCGACCAAACCTCACACGTATCCATTGGCCGCAAACTAACTGATACCTGTATCTGGGCCTACAAGGCCGGTCCCGCCGGTATCATGCCCGAAGTCTCGCATCTCCTCAAGTGCCCCAACGCCACGCACTGTCAATGGGACGAGCGATTGTACAACCATGCTATCTTGAAAGACGCCGCCAAAGACGGGGAAATCGATCCGCTCCAGGGCCTTCCTACGCAGAGGCTTCCAAAGGGGTTCACGAGTATGCAGGATAGGCGGTACATACTAAGGCCTGAAGCCATCGAGAGTGTATTCATCCTATATCGTATTACAGGAGAGCAAAGATGGCAGGCTGCGGCGTGGGATATGTGGACGTCTATACAGAGCGCTACTGATACGGAGTTTGGGAATGCGGCGGTGATGGATGTTTCTACACCATCTCCATCGAAGCAGGATTCCATGGAGAGCTTTTGGATGGCCGAAACGCTGAAGTACTTCTACCTCATCTTCAGCACACCGGACACAATTAGTCTGGACGACTACGTTTTCAATACCGAGGCGCATCCGCTGAGAATCTCGAAGCCGAGTGTGTAGGTGTGGGCGTACATGTAGGCGCTGCAGATTTGAATTGACGTCTTTTACTGTATGTTGTATAGCGTGTTATGGTGGCACTTTTGGTATAATGCGTTGAGCAAGTGGACTGGTTTCAAAGGGTTAGGATGACGTTACGTCTTTGTGTATACCCATGTGAATCTAGACGCAGTTTCTACACTCTCCACCATATGTGCAAAAAATCCAACGTGGAAAGGGTGGTGTGCCAGTTCCGGCGTATGCTGTACATGTATAATTTCTTCAATTCTGCATATCAGAGCCCCAGTTTAGAAGATCGGCGCAAAGGGAAGCAAGACTCGAAAACTATTCCACATAAAGAGGGCCGCTAGCCAAAAGGAAGCAAGACCTATACACTGTTTCACATAACCAGATCACGTAGGGAGTCATGCATTCGCTCCAGCCCATCCAAAAGATAGTTCGTAAAACATTGCAAATAAATTGGACCGCCTCAGATTCAAATCGAGCTCTTCTCAACTACTGCATGTCCGTCTTGTAGATGGACATTACAGCATCAAGAAACTGGTGAACGCTCCAATAATTTGGCGTATCTAAGTTCGTAGTTACTAGTGTTGCATGGAACGTTCATTCGATCCTGTCATCACGTACTTTGTCTATGGTCTTTCAATTTTCGCGACGTCGTTCATAGACTTGTGTTATAAAATACTGTATGCAAATCTCATTCCCAACATTCACATATCACCCTTCTACAACTTAATCCACAATCCCAAGCGGCAAAAACGACAAGTAATCCACCGGCGCAGCCTCAATCCCATCCGGCCTCCCCACAATAGTCACCCTGCTTCCCCTCACCACCGTGACATTCCGAAACGTGATCCGCGTCGCAGAATGCCCATCCAGGTACGAACTAGGTGCGTGTCCCAGCTTATCCTCCAAATCGCCCTTCCACGTCCCAATTGTGCGATTATTAATGGACAGCTTGTACGAAGCCCTGCCACCAATGACATCGTAGTAGTTAACTGCAACATCGTAGACGCCGGATGCGAACGTGACGTTTGCGCTCGCGGAGCCTGTGGTAGTGTTTGCGGATGTCACGATGGCGGAGTGGGTGCGTCCTGAAGCGGTGTGGAAGGGCTTTACGGCATATGTTTTGTAGCCGTCGAGATGCATGTCCTCGGCTTCGATGCGGTATGAGTGGTTGCCCACACGTCCAGCTTCGTCGGGGATGGAAGAGAGGTTGTAGTAGAATTGGTTGATTGAGTCGCGCCAGACGAGGGCGTGACCTGCCTGGAAGATCTGCTTGAAAAGTACGTCCTCGAAGCGGTCTGTATCGATGCGGCCGCGCAGGGACTGCCATTGCGTGACGAATGTCTGAGCGGTTGCGGCACCGGCGTAATGTGCGTCGTAGAAGTGCTGGATTACTGTTTTCCCGGATTTGAGACGTTGCGTGTAGGGCACATGGTGGAACCATAAGAGCAAGTTGTCCGGGGTGGTTTCGATGTTTTCGAATTGCTTGGCTATGGCGGGTGCGTATTGGCCAGCGTTTCCGGTGCCGTTCTTCACGGTGCGGTCCATACCGATGCTGACGTTGTCGGCGCGTGTCCACTGGCCCCAGCCGTTGTTATCCTGCGAGGCGGGGTTGGGTCCGAAGTGTGTGTAAAGAATATCAGTGAGCGTCTGGATGCCGAGGTTACCAGTGTAATTTTCATACGCGGGCCAGGACGCCATGGACATGGATGTTATGGTGTTCAAGACTTGTTTGTCGAAGCCAAAGGTTAGGCGAGTCCAGTCTTGAAGGATTTCTTCGGAGGACAGGGAGGGGTCCCATGTTAGTTTTCCGTACGCGTAGAGGTTCTGTTAAATTCAGTGAAGGGAGCAAATGAGGCTGAATTAGAAACGTACGGATAGGGCAAGATGGCTACCAAGCCATGTAGTGTTTGTGCCAACATTCACGACACCGGCGGAACCACCCAAGGGTCTTCGGAAGCGTTCGCCTGAAATGATGTCTTTGACTTGAGAACGTTTGTTATCCGCTTTCATATCAAAGTCGAGGATTTCTTTCCACAATGGCGCTAGGTATACCAAGTGATCCTGGTGTCCCAGATACTCCTGGGTGACTTGCAGCTCAACGGCCGTGCTTGTTTTCCGGAGCGTAGAGAACAGTGGCGACGCAGGTTCGCGGACCTGAAAGTCGATGGGTCCGTATTTGATCTGAATCACGACATTCTCGTCAAACTTGCCATCAAGGTCCCTGAAGAACTCCACAGCGGCGTTTGCGCGATCGTTCGTCCAGTTTGCGGGACTGATGTGGTTATCGTAGACGAAGGCTCGAAACATGACGATACCGCCATGAGGCTCTACCGCTCGGGCAAACATGTTCGCGCCGTCGGCAAGGGTACGGTTATATGTCAACGGTCCAGGCTGGCCTTCGCTGTTTGCCTTAACAAGGTAGCCAGCCATATCCGGTACACGAGCATAGACCTTGTTCGTGATGTTTGCCCACCAAGCATCGACGGTAGGATCCAACGGGTCAAACGACCCCAGACCGCCGAAAGTCTGAGGCGAGGCGAAATTCAGCGATATACCCAGCTGTATACCGTACGGCCTTATAGCGTCCGCCAGCCTACCTAAGCCATCAATGTTCCTGGTGCTGAGTAGTGTCGCGTTCGCATTGACGTTGTTCACAACAATTCCATTTATCCGGATCGAGGCGAGTAGTCGAGCGTACTCAGCGACTCGGGTGACGTTGTCGACTACAAAGCCATTGCGGAAGAAGATCGATTGGCCGGCGTAGCCGCGCTCAATACTGCCATCGAGATTGTCCCACTGGTTCACCCATCGGATAGGCGCATGCGGATTATCCACATACGAGTCCTCTTCGAAATTACCCTGCGCAAGGCGGGAAAGGTACTCGAAAGCGCCGTACAGCGCACCACGTTCGTTCTGCCCAACGATGACGACATTGCGGTCTTCGGTACTGACGTAGAAGCCGTCTTCCTCGAGGTCTTCGAATTCGTCGAAGTCGCCATAGGCTTTGGTGTACGCGTCGACCGTGCCAACGATGATAGCTGAAGTGCGGGTAGTGCCTGTACTATTCGCGGTGATGCTAAGCTGTTTCCCGAGGATGCCTTTGATGCCCTGATGTAGTTCCTGGCCTGCTGTGTATACCGGGCTACTCTTTGTACTGTTCAGTGCGACAATGGACGAAGGGAGTGAACGGTAGCTTTTAGCATTCGGGACGGGTGCGTAGCGCAACCATGCGCGATGCCCGTCCTCTGCCGCAGCGAGACCAAGAAGGACGGTAACAAAGAGCGAGAGAATCTGCATCGCAAAAACTATACAATGATCTGCTCATCTAGCTGTCTTATCGAAGCCGAGATGCTTGTCTATATAAGCTTTCATGAGGCGTGCCGTCGGCCCATCAATCGCCGCACTATGTAGTGCTTGTGGTGATCTCATAGCGAGAGCTGCCGTTTATTCAGGCTAAAATAGCTGGAAGAGCTGCTCGTTAGTGTGCGGAGATGCAGCGCGCGTGGGGAAGGGACCGGCACGGTGTATGGTGATCTCAAGGATGAAGGGAAGGAGGGGAGTGGTGGGTGAAATGTGGGGAAGCTTATGTAAGCCTTTTGCTTTCCGACGTTGACGTGCGGAATACGGAGAGCCGTTCACAACGAGAACCTCGTTATTAGCGGACCTCATTCTGATCATCTCTCAATGATTTTGCATTCAACTAGAATCACAGACTACGACTGCGAGTTTGTAGTTTTTGCTCGCCAAGGTTAATGCCCGTGGCTTCAATGGGACCATTTCCAAACGATTTCCAGAACCTAAAGTTTATGTCAGTTCTGGTGGAGTATGTGCCGTCGCAGTGGAGAAATGCGCGCAGCAACCGACAATTGTATTCGTGGTACTCCCAAGTTGGGGTTGCCTGGGCGCAGACTCGAGGATGTGGGCGTGGACGTTCCGTGGTTCGACGGCGGATTGTAATCCCAACACTCAGCACCAAGTCGGATTTGTGCTGATCGTGGAACTTAAAAGGATACCGTGTGCCCAAGATATCTCAGAAAAATCAAACAAATCTGCCGCTCCCGATTTCGAGGCGCGTTCCGAACCTTTGGGGAGCAAGTTGCAACCTTTACAACTTGAAGAAAAACTCCGACCTTTCTGCAGAGCCCGAATCTGCGATACCTGCGCACCACGACGAGGCAAATTAGAAGGATAGTAAGGCTATGAGGCCCCAGATGCCTCCCAGTTACTCTCTGCTCAAGAAAAACTCACAGTCTGCGCCAATGGAAACTCCAAAATCGACACGCGCCGCATCTGGTAGCGCGCACATATCTAGCGGCCCCCGGGTCCCAGATGTAGCATGGGGACCAGAGCTCGCTTCAATAATGGCCGCACCTTGCAAGTGGAGTACATTCCGAGGCAGGATGAAGAAGGTGTTGCAGCGAATATGGGACGGCACCAACAAATACCGCAAAGCCACGAGAACAGCTCAGATGATGGAGGAGTCTGATATACCGCCTCCTCGCTACTCCGAATTTGCGGCAGAAGTCGATGAAGAGGTTTCTGTTCAAAAGTCCAACAAGAGCACGGGCCCAAAATCCAACAGGAATGCCGTCTGGAAGCCCAAGAAGGGGGCCTTCTGGAAGCGCACCGACAGTAATTCTCAGAAGCCCATCGAGAGTAACGCCGGGAAGCCCGAGTCAACCCCTGCATCCCAGCGGGAAATTGATTACAGTGCCTTCTCTTATCCGCGATTGACAGAGCTGGTCAGGAATAAAGTCGATACGGTAAAGCTTCTCCGTTCGGTCCTCGTGTTCGTAATGTTCATCACGTTCTATGCCGATCTCGACAAAATCAAGACAGATACGGGCAGCTTGTTTCCTTGGCATTCCACCATATTCACAAGGACAGATGCCGATCGCTCAAAGTTCTTCGCGTGGGATATCTTCGAAATAACCCGTGACCTGTCCACTCTTGTACGGCACCTTGAACAACAGGTTAGCGGGTGCCGCTGGTTCAAGGCCCGCCGACAGCATATAGATCTGCTCACTCAGCTTGTTGTGAAGCCAGCGGAGGATCTGATGATACAAGCCGATTATGCTCTGGAAATCCTAGGGACTTTCAGGCAAGACCGACCTAGGGGCAGCAGGTCTACCAAATACTATTCACTTGTCGATTGCTGGGAGCCGCAAAATCCGGAAAATCTGCCGAGATGGTCGTATCGTATGCTGGACTTGGGTGATACGCTGGCATCGCATGCTTCCTTGATCGCTTCGTTGAATCTTGAGGAGAAGCAACAATCTGAGTTGGAAGATGCCATGGCGGAGTATCTTGAAAAAAGGAAACTGAACAAGGTCCAGATGTCCGAAACACTGAAGCTGAAAGTCTTGGAGGAGTTGAAATATCGTCCGCACGGGACCTGCTGCTGGCCGATGAGGGATGGATACATGGATTTGTTTCGGATGCTTGGTAAGACTGATGGTTCTTGTTGGAGAGACGATCTCAAGAAGGAGCGAAAGAGGAGAAGCTGTCAAAGCACATTGCCTTCTTCCGCAATTGGTGGAACTGGTTGACCGGATTTAGAGCACTGCCAACTGGCAGGCAGCCCTGGGACCTCGGCACGGTACCGGTCATCCCCAAGGTGTGTTTTTAACGAGGTTTTCGCCTCCTCGGTGATTATTTTAGCGAGGTTTACTCCTCGGGATGGGCTTCCACGTCCGTACTCCGCAGGTTGCGGCGGCGCGAGGACGAAGATATGGAGGGGCGCGAAGGCCTCAAAGTCCCGATGGGTGAAACAGGAGCAACCATGGGCAACTCGATGGGTGGGCCGGGTGTGGGCGCGGGCGCGGGCGAGCGGAAGAAGGCGGCGAGACGGCGGGCAGGAGAGCGGGCGGCGGCAGCAGCGCGGGCGGCGACTAGTTCCTCTTTTCTCTCGACATAGCGAGATTTTTGCCCTTCATGGGCGACCTACAGAAAGTTAGCCTTCATCCAATCATTGTGTAACAAGCACTAGTGCTAGTGGTGATATGTTGCCAGAGCAAGATAAATTGCATGAGCTTACCAGGTGCTCTTCCTCCTGCCGCAGGTCGGCAAGCTGAGCAAGCCAAAGCTGCTCATCGACATAGTGGTTGGCCAAATAGGCCAGGTACCCCATCACAATGGCCATAAAGGCCGCAAAGATCCCAGCGGCGGCCACACCGATCTGTGACTTCATGTAAGAAGCCTCGAGAGGCTCCATGGTGGCGGGCGGAGGAGAGGCGGTAGGCGGTGGTCGGCGGGCGGCGGGCAGCGGGTGGCGGGCGGCGGGAAGGGGGAAGCAGGAAGCAGGAAGCAAGCAGCGGGCACCAGCAGCAGAACAAGCAGGACAGAAGCAGCAGAAGAGCAGAATGTGAGGATGGCTGAAGTTCTACGCACGAGTAGCTTCTGAGTTTTCATCCCTCTCCAGGCGGTCAAGGTGACTTCCTCACGCCCAAGGGGGCTTCCTTCTCACTTGAGAAGCCGTCTGTCACGGCCGCCGACGGGGCATCACCGAGGGAAGGCACGACCACACACACCTCATGTCGACAAAGCCTCGCTACAACTGGACAAAAGTAGTTGCTAAGTTCTGCAACACTTTTAGAGAGATGCAGAAGCCAGCAATTCTCCGGGAACTGAGGCGTTTAAGGATGCTTTTAGCGATAACAAGCCATTATGTTGGGTAAATCCACAGAAATCGTAAACTTCTTTCGAATGCCCACAAAGATGCGCTTTCTACACAAGATTGAGGGCGATCTAGACTGCGTGCTTATAGCGACAGAGGTACCTCGTTAGATTCCATTGCCGGATTCAAACAAGTTCTTCAAGGGTTTTCACATTTTGATTTCTATTCAGAAAGGGCGAAATCAAGTTTTTTCTACAGGGGAAGATTAAGTGCGGCGAAGCGCCTTCATCTCTGAATACGTTTTGTTGTGGTTGATTTTGAGTTGGCGGCTACTCGCGAAAGCGGGATCATTTCACCAAGGAAAGCAAGCGGACGTGTAATTGGTCCAGCACTTCGAGTGTAGTGATCTCTCGCACAGGAACGAACGGTGAGCAGTCTGCATACATAAACGATTGGGGGCGAAAATGATGTGCATTCTAAGCTTCCGCCAAGAATGAGCAATTGGGGGCGGATCTGCCTCAGCAAGTCGAGAACTAGTTCGCAGTCCGAAGCATGGGCCGTTTGCCTTCTACTACGCTTCGTTGTAACTCAATTCGGCTATGCGGTCTCTAGTGTGATTGGTCCGTATCCTAGTTGCTAAACGGAAGGCTACCTTCGGCTAACCAGATTCGGGATGGATGGATGACAAGGCGTCCAGCCGGCTGCAAATAGTCCTGATACAATTATTCGATGGGAGGCCTTACAGATCTCCGAGTCGGGGGTGGGTTCCCTTTCCTCCAGTGCTCCAGCTCCCCTCTTGACATCCACCTGCTTTCTGGATCCCTACGTGTCCATCCGGTACTATGGAGACCCATCGCATGCGCGATTCCGAGGAAAGAGCGAGGGATGGGAAGTCTTCAAACGAAGAGTCACTATTATCCGACAGCGATATACCAGAACACAAGCACAATGAATCAACGACAACATCGCTCTCCCAGGGAACCTTCTACACAACGTGGGTGCAAGACTGGTGGCTCGTCGAGCTGATGTCCCTCGCTCTGGGCACTGGCACTACCGTCGCCGTCGTCTTCATTCTGCTGCATTACCAAGACAAGCCCGCGCCGCAGCTGAACTCTGTCATGGGCATGGGCATCACCCTCAACACCATCATCGCCATCCTAGTGACGATCGGTCGAGCGTCTGCCCTGCTTGCCGTGGCCGAGTGCATCAGCCAGCAGAAATGGGCTTGGTTCTCGGGCTCTTCGCGACCATTGACGGAATTGGACATTTTCGATCAGGGAAGTCGGGGCGCATTTGGAGCGTTACTGCTAATGTGGAAGATCAAAATGCGGTAAGCGATTGTTTTGTATTGGGTCGCGCTTTGGTTGCGAACATGTATTAATCGCTTGTAGAAATATTGTCTCGATTGGAGCGCTCCTTTTGATCTTCGGCCTCGCTGTGGACCCCATGTCTCAGGCGTTATTGAGCTATGAGATGCGACCGCAACCTGATTTTGAAAATGCTGCCTATGTAGACACGGCGTACACGTGGGATACATATTCTCTGCAGGCACAGAATGTCCTGGTTAACAGTACGTTCGATCCCAATCCCCACCAGCAAACAGGCAATGCTAACATTCATATGTATCCAGCGGCCGGTTCGATAAAAGGTTTGACTCCAGACCCTCCCCTCGTCATGCAAGCTGCCGTCCTGAACGGTCTTTTCACGTCGAACACCACACTCAACTCCACTATTCCCGTCTGCGCAACTGGAAACTGTAGCTGGGAATCCTACCGCTCCCTTGCTGTATGCACGCGTTGGCAAGATGTGTCTTCCCACGTTAAGCACGAGCAAGCGTACAACGAAACAAGCAAGTTGACTTCCAACCGCTGGTCTCTGACCGATCGTGCTTCCATCAACAACGGCCGCTCCAAATTATGCCAGCTGAATATGACGTCTGTGGCTACCCCCAAACGGAACATTGATGATTACCAGGTGGTGCCGAACGCGCTGCAATTTGACGATAGCATCGCGTTCAAGGATAGCAAGTGGCCGATTGCTGATGTGTTCATTGTGTATAGCAATGAGTCGAACCCGGAGAAGATTGGTGAGAATGTATACAAGTGGAGAAATGACTATAGCGCCTTGGAGTTTGTGCTTGAGTGGTGTGTGCAAGAGTTCAACACTTCAGTCGTCAACGGTACGGCGGTTACCACGCGACTGAATTCCACGAATGCCTTCGATGGAGAGACTGAGGAAGATGTGGCGGGCAAAGGTACGGTCGCGAACCTAAACGCTGATATCTCTCGGCCCTTGGGGACGGATAGGTACAGTGTGGATAACGGAACACATTACTTCTTGGCCAACTACCTCCGCAAGATCCTCGACGGCACTGTGTATAGCAGCGAGGGAACTACTATATACAAAACCTCGGATGCCGCCGAGGCATTTTGGTTCACACTTTTTGCAGGCAAGACATCTCACAACCGGCCGAGCGACAAGGAGATTCGGGATGGTCTATCGCAGGCCTTGCAGAATATCGCGACCAGTATGACGAATGTGTAAGTTAGCCCACTATCCCAAGGAAGACTTGAGAACCGTAGCTAATCCCCGACTTACCAGTGTTCGACAACCACGTCACACGTTGGGCAGCACAGGATCTGACTACGTCTCGCTTGAAAACACACTTACGCGAGCCAACGGCACAGCATGGCGCGAACAAGCCTTTGTCCAGGTACAATGGGGTTGGATCGCCGCACCAGTGCTGCTGGCCTTGCTCAGCATCATCTTTGTGGTTGCAACGATTGTGCAATCGAGTAGACAGGCGAACCAGCACATGGTATGGAAGTCATCGACTTTTCCAACGCTGTTGGCGCTTAGCGAGGAGCTTCATGGGCAAATCGGGGGAGTGCGCAGTCTATCGGAGAACGAGAGGACGTTGAAATATGCAAAGGCTTCGTTGACACGGGACGAGGAGAGAGAGTGGTGGCTTCATGGGTCGTTGGATGGATAGGTGTCTCGTATTTTGTTGGAACAGGCTGGACCATAGACCGTTTTGGCAGCAAACACGTTAGGTTTACCCGATGATCTGATCAATACCGATGAACGCCAGTCGAACCACCCAAACTAGGGCATCAGACGCGCCCAATAACGTCCATTTTAGCTGCAATCTATGAATACCAACCATTCTCTTGCATTTCATCTTGCCTTATATCACGACTGAATTGTGTTTGCGACGAGTTCATTTCCTCAACGACGGTAGACCCAAGATTCTGCGGATCCCGAATGCCCGACAAGCAATCTTTCGGGCGTTTGCAATTATGACACCCTCATGCATCCAACTCACCGGTGAGACTATTCTTGGATAAGATTTCATGATACCTCGATTCAACATAGACCGACAACCAATCCCGTAACAGCACCGACGAGCCCCTTCACTGTACCCTAACTTCTGCTTCTGCTTCTTCGCCGTAGTCCCAATTAATATTCACGAGTACTGAGAGCCGTCTGCAATCGCTACGTCCCCAAGACTGTCCCTCATACCCATAAAGGGCAATCAGCCATCACACACCGGGGAATCAAAAAGACCTGAAAGAAAGATATTATGTAGTGCATGCTCAAAATACAGTAGCTGGAGCTACAGCTGCATCCAGCCGGAACACCCGACACATTACCCACCCCATCACCCTCGCCCATATCCCTGGCCTCCCTCTCCGGGACACCCCATAAACGCAATCATTACCCTTTCATCCATCTCATAATCATAAAGTCATAACTTCGCCCCGCTCCTACTTATAATACCTGGGCCCATTAAAAACATGATACTTATGCCCCCTCACCCCCACACCCCTGAACCTCCCGGGAAATCTCAACCCCTCAGGCACCTCACTCTCATCCATAATCTCGTTCCCGCCCTCAGGTTCGCCTACAACGAACTTCCCAACCTGCAACTCCGTATCCGTAATTGTAGATCTTGATACGCGCGCATACCCCGTACGTTTAAGGCCCTTGTAGAGGATGTACTCGCACCAACGATCCCAGTCCGACGGGTCAATATCGCGCATGGTACTTCGCTCGCCGACGAAGGTGTTGTAGTTTCCTTGTCGGGGTTTGGTGACGAGGTAGGAGAGCAGGATTGCGGGTCGGGGCGTTGCTTTCATCCGGCCGGCGAGATAGGTGGCTTGCAGGAGTCTGTCTACGGCGTCCTCTTCTTGGCCAGAGTGGAAGACGAAAATGTCGACTAACGTCCCATACGCGTCGATGGTAGCTTCAATGGCTGGAGCTAGTTCGCCCACAGGTGACGGGAGGAGGTGATGGGTAGAGTTCACGATGGGGAACTTGGAGAGAAGTGCTGCGCCCCATGTATGCTTGTTCGGACTAGGTCCGTAGTCAACGTACATGCCCAGATTCTCTGCGAAGAATTGCGTCGTGTCGCGATTACCCATGATAATACGCTGCAGATCGCTTTCCAAGAGACCCATGACATCGATTTCAAGCTCCTTGATGAGGTCGCGTATGCGGTACTCTGAGCTCCACATATCGTTGTCGAGACTAAAGTGAATGGTCCATATGCCTGCTGTGATGGAATTCGTTTCTGGATGATACGGGGCGTAATTGTAAGATGGAAAACGCAGATATGCAATAGCGACAGCGAGCGTTTCGAGGAAGAGCAGGACGGATAGGTAGTAAGCACGCTGCTTGCGGACGGAAAGCTTCGGAATTATGGGCTTGTCCTTGTACGTCGGTGCGGATGGCTGCGCGGACACGCTGAAGATGCCAGCGCCAATGCAAAGCATCATGGTTGCCATTACATAGTCCGTGTGCTCACGCAGGAGCGGACCGCCAGGTACAAATGCATATGCGACAACCCAAACATGTGCCAGGACCAGTAAGTTGTAAACGAGAAAGGTCAAGGCGAAGGTCCGAGCAGGGCCGTGTCGTACGGCATGATTCAAGAGGATAGGCGCCACTGACATGATGTAGAATGCGAGCACAAGCGCTCCATAATAGCCATACCAGTGCTTTGAACCAGTGAGAATGGCGGCACCGATAGAGCCGACGCCGTAAAAGACCCATGAGCGCGAAAGCCGTGGCGCGAAGAGGCCATGAACCAAACCAAGGCCCATAGCGAGAAGAGTCCAAGCACCGTGAGGGACAGCAAGTGGGCCACGGACTGGATACCCTTCCCATACCCATAGTATCATCGTGCTCGAATCGGACAGGAGAGAGTGCATGCCAAAGAGTAGCCCTCCTACACCAAGACTCGTCAAGAATGAAGAGCCTTTGGTGGGCCCGGGCGCAGGTAGATCAGCTCCCGCGCTAGCAGTCGATTGCGTTGACTTGAGGACGGCCAGAATAGCGACAACGAGGCCCACATTATTCCAGCCTCCATTAAGGCCATGCATGATGGGCCAGATTGGGTTGTTGGTCCAGAAAGCAAACTTGGCAACGCTGGAAGCGATTAAGCCAAGACAAAACGCCGAGATGCGGGCTTCCAAACGGTGAGCCTGGGATCGTTCCGCGTATAAAGATGCAGCCCATGATACGCAGGCTATCGATAGACCGAAAGCAACTGTGAAAAGGCGGTGGGAAGGAGTCTTGATCATGTACGCTGTCAACCCTACAAGTGAAAGCAAGTGGAAGATTCGGATGTTGCGCACGACGAGAACGCGGAAGGACCTTATGCCGAGAACCAGGGGCGAGAGGGTGCACATGATCCAGATTTCGTATCCGGAGATACCCATGTGCCAGAGCGGAAAGTCTGGCAACATTAGCAGAAGGTCAAGAGGCAAGCAGCGTACTCACACCAGACAGTAACACCCAAAGACGTGAGCATGGACCAAAAGACGAACTAGTTTCTGTGAGCTGGTTGCCTCAATCGTCGAAGGTACCAACGTACTCCATTGTATACATCTGCTGTAGCATCAAGGAGTCCGGTCCATGAAAAGTCGCTATCGAAGGCGGCTGCGATCTCCTTGTTCACTCCATCAAGGTTGTTTGGCTCTGGAACCGAAAGACTAGCAGAGCCATTCTCTTTCTCGAGAACAGCGTCCGGCACAGTCTGATTGTAGGCACTGACAAAGGTCTGATCAGAATTGTTTCCTAACGCATTGCATTCGTGATCGACTAACTACTTGGCGGTCAATCCACATACCCGCGCGAGATGCCTTTAACGTCCCTGACAACAATTTCGAAGTTTTGGAACTCGAAGGCTGTCACGGCATCGAATGCCACGTCCAGGAGCACGAGCGCCCACTCGAAGAAAGCGTACGTAGTGTAAGCTACGTAGGTTAGCTGAGAAAAACATGTCAGTAGTTCGGAGAACATACCTCCGGCTACGCGGTGGACTTTGTGCTGGATGAAGAAGTAGATCAGGGGCACTATAGTTGCAAAAAAAGCCCCGGAAAAGTACTTTCGATATTTGATAGCCACCGGGTTCCTTGGACTAAGCGCAAGGCATCCGTAGGTCCATGGGATGGTAGCCACAAGATAGGAGATCATGAAGATGTCGTGCCAGTCATGGTCATCAGTCGACGTGACGTAAGTCCATCCGCCGCAGGTCAACGATCGAAATAGACCCACACCGGCGACGAGCTTGGGCAGTGTCGAGTTGGGCCTGCGAGTGAGCACATACCACAGACCGACCAGTGCAAATCGTGGACCTGTCCAAATTCAGCAATGCCCGGGTCTCTGTTCTAAGCCGCGTACCAGATGTTAGCGCAATGAAGAGCATGAAGACGGAACGTTCGGGATAGCGGTCGCCAATGGTAGCCGAGACCGAAGGAAACCATTCTTGCGGGTAGCCCTGTGAGAAATTAATATTGCATGGTTTTCTTCCAAGGGTAGTTACCTACATAGAACTCGTTCTGTACAATCTTCTTGTGGTGGAGGGACCTAGTGACATTAGACGAGTTTCCCCGTTAGGCGTGTTTCGGAAAGCATACAGGCCAACGACCAGGGCCCCGATGAATGCGCCTGATGGAGAATAAGCTCGGACCCATTGGACACGGTTTCGTCGACTCACAATACGCCACAGCCGTGTGAGCCCACGAAATCCATTTGGCGTTGAACTGTCGGCGTCAGTCTGCTCCGAAGCCAGGCCGACTCGCCGCTACCGGACGTCGGACAACCTACCCTCGCTACAACGTCGGCCTCTTTCAGCTTTGGAGCCATGGCGGATGGGAATTGATCAAAATCAAAGCGATCCGGGCTGGGGATGAGTTGCACGCATGCGGAAGGAGAATCAATTGATGGGACGTGCTGGGAGTGACGAATGCTCGTGTAGGAGTTTACGTCGATGTAGCAGGGATTGGCGCGCGGGCCAAGCGGCGTGGCAGGTTTAGCCGAGCGTCTATGACTTTTTTCCTGGACTGCGAACTGAGCTGCGGCAGCCTCACGCAACCCACGACCACGACCAAGCAACCATGTCCGGCCCCAGTGACAAAGCTCGCTTCTTCCTCGAGCAGTCGGCCACAGAGCTGAACGAGCTCGAGCGCAAGCAGATCTTCACCAGGGTGCGCAGCCTGCCGTTTTCCTCCAAGCATCCCCGCTAACACACTCGCAGGAAGAAATCAGTTCCATAGCGAGGAAGCGCTCCGACTTTGAGCACATCATCAATGCCCGCGGCTCGCATGCCTCCGACTACATGCGCTACATCGAGTTTGAGAAGAACCTGGACGCACTACGGCGGAAGCGCATAAAGCGCATGGGCGTGCGGTACAAAGGCAGCGGTCAGCGGTCGATATACGCCATCTACAACCGGGGGACGAGAAAGTTCTCGGGAGAGCTGGCGCTGTGGATGCAATACATTGAGTTTGCGCGCAAAGACAAGGCCTACAAGCGACTCAACGAGATACTCACTGCGGTCGTTCGGTTGCACCCCATCAAGCCGGAGCTGTGGATATATGCGGCCAACTACTTCATGGAGTCGCAGGCGGATATCACAGATGCGCGGAGCTACATGCAGCGAGGTCTGAGGTTTTGCAAGAACTCTGAGCTGCTCTGGCTGGAGTACGCCAAGCTGGAGACGATATATGTCGGCAAGATTGCCGGACGACGGAGGATTCTGGGCCTAGACGAAGATCGGACGAAGAATGTGGATGCTGGTACAGACGAGGATATGATTGCACTGCCTGAGATCACGGCCGAGGATGTCAATCCCAGCCTGAGGAAAGAAGACGGCGTGGACGAGGTGGCACTGCAAAACCTCGCCTCCGCACCAATCTTGACTGGCGCCATCCCGATCGCCGTGTTCGAGTCGGCCATGAAGCAATTCAAAGACGCCCCCGCGGTCGCGGAGAAGTTCTTTGACATGTTCGCCGAATTCGACCAAGTTCCCTGCATCAAGCGCATCTTGCAGCACGTCCTAGAGCATCTCGAGCAGACCGCTCCCCGGGCGGTCGAGACGGTGGCCTGTAGCTTCCGCATGCACCTCTTCGGCCTTCATCCCATCTCGGAGGAGTTTCCTTCGGCCCTGGGGGATGCGTTGGAGCTGCTGAGCACGGCGATTGGACAATCCAACTACACAGCTCATATCTCCGAAGTCGCCCTCCGACAGATCCTTTCTCTTTTGCTTAGCGAGGGAGCTGGAGATATGGACCCTGCGATACAGAAGGTGTTGCACTCCAGGCTGCGCAAATGCATGCGCTCATTGGACGAGGGCAGTAGCGGTGACGGGGAGGCGATCGTCGCGCTCGCCCGCTCGCTGCAACACGAAGGAAAGAAGAGTCATGCACAAGTTCTGGTTGAGTTGGGTCTAAAGCAGTGGAGCGCAAACGAGCAGCTCCAACAGCTTCATTCTTCCTGGGACACCTGAGCTACCAATGGCCACTCCCTACGACGCTTCACCGACGGCGCTCACGATGGTCAGATGATGGTGTTGGGCGGCTGTCAGGTCCCGTGGTTAGCGTCGGCGTGGTAGTACTTATCATGTGGTGCACACGCGTGAAGATGCCTGCTGGGAGCTGCATGTCCTGTCAATCATCCCCGCTGCCCCTCCGCGAGCTCTTCTTAGCGCTGTGCGATTTCTTGCCCTTGAGACGGCGCTCGTTATCAGACTTTTGTCTGGGATGGTCAGCACAGCAGCGGTCGCGATAACGTTAGTGCTCGGCCGGCTCACAGTTTTTTGACGCGCTCGGTCTGCTCGGTAGTCGTCTCGCCCGGTATCGCACGGCGCCCCGCATCGACGATGGCTTCGTGGAGCCGCCTGTAGCAGCTGTGGGCGTTGTCGGATTGCTTGCGGCTGTCGTCGGCCTGGATGATCAGGGCGCGGGCGCGGTCTGCGACGTAGCGCGAGGTGCGGAGCTGGGCGTGCAGCGCGGTGGGAACATGCTGCAGGAGTGCATCGAGGGGCACCTTCAACGTAGCTTTAGAATTCACTCTTTGCGATGCTTAGCGCCGCCAACACGAGATGCCCAACTAGCGCGTGCATACTTGTTAACGTTCTGGCCGCCGGGCCCCGACGACCTGCTGAAGGACAGTTCGCCAATGGCGCTCGGGATGGTGCCGGCATGGAGCGAGTGCAGCCAGGTGCGGGCGTGCTGCAGCTCCTCGTCGCTGACGTCGGCCGTGGCAGAGGCGCGTCGGAGCGGTGCCGCGGCGAGCGGAGCGGCGGGCAGCGCTGGCCGTGTCCGCACCGTCACAGAACCGCGCAGGGCCGGCCGCGCCAGCAGCAGTCGATGCATGATGGAGATGTGATGCACGCCCCCAAATGCCATGGGCCCGTCGAGAGGGCAGACGGACCGGCGCTTAGTCAAGGCGCCGCTAAGGTGGAAGACGTTAGCGGGCGCGAGCAGCAGCGACAGCGCCGCAAAAAGCTCTGTTCCGCGGCCTGTGCATGGTCCTTCGACTCGCTCCCTCGCGCCCACGTCGTCTTTTCCCAACACTTGCGGTGTCGCCCTCTCTGCCCACACCACTCTTCCCCCTCTGTCTATCCATCCGCGCCGTACCTCGACGCCCGTCGCTGCACGTGCATTGCTCCCTATCGTGCTATTCTGCCCGGATCCTTGCTGCACTGATATCACTGTCCGTATACACAGGCCACCCCACCTCAGCCTCGTCGATCCCGACCACCACCACCTCCCAGTACCTCGCCGTGTGCGCGCAGCCGTGTAGATGCCTTGAGTTGACTCTCCCAGTGTGGCCTTCTGTGTCCGCGCAACGCGCTCTGTCTCGCATACATGATATCCAGCCCTCCCGAACAAGCAGAGCACATTCGCGGCAAAACCCTGACACCCGAGTCGCCGAAGCCTCAGTACTACCCATCGCCCTCGAACATCCCCATCCTAGAGATGCAGATGGACCCGTTGCTCAACGAGCCAGCTCTTAGCATCGGGACCCCCGCCTCGTTCCAGTACCCCCAGCAGACGCACACCCCGAGTGCCCACTCCTCCACGTCGTACTATGCCGAATCGCAACCCGCCCATCACCCTCAAAACGGCGCCGTGTCGGGCACTGCCGGCTTTGCGCAGATGAGCGCGTACAATGGCGCCTCAGGAGCGCAGGCACAGAATACGCCTTCAAACCACGGCTTCCCTTCACAGGAACAGCCCGCCTTGTCTACTAATGGCACGCCTTCAGCTCCCGCGCAAGAAGCCCACCCTGCGTATCCGTTTGCCTTTGATGCCAATGCATATGCCGCGCAGCAGCCGCAAGCCCAATCGGGCGCATCCGATCAATATTTGCCACCCCTCGATGTCCAAGCCCTCCTCGATAGGTTGTCCACTCCAGCGAGCAATGGCGTCTCTAGCCAGTTCTCAGCGCCCTCAGCACAGCCGCAGTCCTCCCAATCCCAGGGCGCACCTTCCTCAACCCTTCCAGCCGCCCCCAATCTGCCCCCTCGGCCGCCCCCGCAGTCGAAACCCGCGACGCATCCAAATTACAACCCAAACGACGACATTCGCTCGTACCATCCTCACAGCGGCCACCGTGGCTCCACCCAGCTGCAGCCCTTGAACCTTCATGGTGGGACTGATGAGGGTGCGAAGCGCTCAAATGTCAGCCCTACAACCCCGAGCTACCCCTCGCGACAGGCGCTAGACACGGCTCGAAGCTCAACACCAGAGGGCATTGATGAGGACTCGCGTTGGCCGCCACACGTCAACAAACAGTATGAGGATTTCCTGGACCAAGAAAGGAAATATGTGACCGAGGGTCAGTGGGATCAGTTCCCTATGGGGTCACGTCTCTTCATAGGTAAGAATGCCGTGATGTTGCAGGTTAACGCATGCTAATGCTCCCAGGCAACCTCCCTACCGAGAAGGTCACGAAACGAGACATCTTCCACCGATTCTATCGACACGGACAACTTGCGCAGATATCGATAAAGCAGGCATACGGTTTCGTGCAGTTCCTGCATACTGAGTCTTGTTCCAGGGCGCTGCAGGCGGAGCAAGGGCAGCAGGTCCGTGGACGGAAGATGCGTAAGTTTCCCACAAAATGATTGGGGTGTGCACGTCTAATGGAAGCAGATCTCGAGGTGTCCAAACCGCAGCGGAACACGAAGAAGGCGGATCCCGAGAAGAACACTGCACCGCGTCGACGCTCTCCCTCTCCCGATTTCGGCCGTGGAGGCTCCGGCCCACAAGCGAGGGCGGACCAATTTGGCAGAAATCAGAATGCCATGTCTCCCAGAGACAGAGATCGACGGTTCCGGGAGCGTGACCGAGAAGACTTCCGAGCAAGGCGATCTCCTTCGCCACGGGACGCTCGGGGGTATCGTGGGAGGGAGCGAAGTCAAGACCGGTACGATCAGCGACGGCGAAGTCGATCAAGATCACCGCGACGATTTAGGAGTCCATCACCCCGACCGAGGGATGGCCTCCCTCTTCCACCGCGACCTCCACACAGGGTGCCAGAGGTGCAGATTCTTGCCCAAGAGAGCCTACCCAAGGACTTTGTCCAGTGGGTCGAAGATGCCTTCCAGGAGGGAGGACTCCGCGTCAATGTCTTGCGCATGAGTCCGCGTCTCGACGAAGGACTAGTCGAGCAGAGACAGATTATAGAAGGAGTATTGGTCATTGTCAGGTTGGACTCGGCGGCTTTGGCCAGTGGCAAAATCTCTCTTCAAGTCTTTGATCGGAGAGGGGGTGCGGACAACGTTCGATTTGACACGTACGCGAACCTCGACCTTCCCGTCGCTATCGCCCTTGTCCACCAGGCGAAACAGAAGAGCAGCGTCCCCGTCCAGCCGGCGCTGCCTACTCCGTTCGGGCAGGGGTATGGAGCTCCGCCTACCGTTCCCCCCTACAACATGCCTGCACCTACCGGCGCTCCAAATGCTGCGAATCTGTCCAACCTGTTCTCTGCGCTTAGTCCGGACCAGCTCGCACAACTCCTGGCTGCCATGCCCAGGAACAGTCCTGCGCAGACTCCTCAGCCGCAACATGCAGGGTTGACTCCTGAACTTGCACGACTCCTCAGCGCCGTTTCTACGCCTACGCCCACGCCGACTTCTGCGTACAACATGCCCCCGCCACCGCCTCAGTCATATGCCAATCCTTATCATAATCCGGCCTATACTCAGCAGTACGGTGCCCATGTGCCAATCCAGCAGCAACCCGCCCAGCCTGTCCAGCCTGTCCAGCCGCCATCACATGCCGCAACGCCGAATCAGCCGGATATGAACGAGATAATGGCTCAGTTGGCCAAGTATCAGCGCTGAAATCATGCGCCTGTGACGCTAGCATTCTGATACTTTAATCGCCGGCGTGCCACGTCCACGGCAGAACGCGACGCGCCATCGAGCGTCTGTACCTGTACACCTTGTCCTCCCTTTCTCTCGAATTACGACCCATCTCCCGCTTTGTATTTCTTATCTGTAAGTTTTAGTCGCCGTATATGGATCTTGCCATTCTCTCCCCTTCCATTCCAGGCAGGCACAGCACCGTACGTCCCTTTCAGTCGTTCCTGGGTATCTCGACGTCGATATTGTCATGTACTCCTTGGGAAAGCGTCTCCCTAGTCCTGCGACACAGCACCGATCTTGCTCCTATTTTAGCAAGCGTCCATCGTTCCAGTCAGCAAAGCAATCGAGTCTCTCCCGATGGTTCCACCAAATGGCGAATCGTTGGCTACCGTGCGGTCTGTGCAGTGGTGGACGTTTTGGATGAGCATGGACGCCTTTGGATTTGGCATCGGGCTTAGGATGGGGGCGGTTTGACATGGAGCAGGTGGAGGATCAACCTGTGCTTGCAAACCTTCTTTCTAGTTATTTTTCTTTCACCGGTAACTTCAAAGCGAGGCGTTACATGCGAGATTTGCGGGTGGGCAACGTGCATTTCACTGGAGCGTATGCTCGTTGTGAGCAAGGAGTACACGTCTGGATTTGCAGAGGCAGTATATTTAGTACGTGTATGGGTGGATAGCGTCGAAGCGCCTGCGCGTCGTGCTTTCCACCACAATGAAGACCATCAAAGTGAACGGTGCTAGAACTCTGCACGACATGCTAAGCCCAGAGCCTATGTCTGTAAAGCTTGTCCACAGGGGTCACAGTGCTTGATATCTTGGATTTTCGGCCGAAGCGGCGATACAATTTGTACCCCAGAGTTACGTCCAGTCAGATGCAGTATAGCGTACCTCGCGTGGTGCGATGACATCGTGTCTGATCATCGGCGCACGGCCGCGTTTCGTTAGTGGTGACATGTCGACTTTTGTTCGGACGCAAAACACTCCTGTCATTCCTACACTTGTTTAGCTCTCCCAAAGCAAATCGTTATGAAGCTACGGTCAACCCTCAACCTCCTCTCCGCCACGCGGTCCGATCGGCTACGACTATCCCCGCAATGCCGTCGTACATTCCACAGCCCACGCGTCGTCGCATCCTCGCCATACCGTGAAGCATTCCACACCAGACAAGCGCATCCCTCACAACGCCTGATCCGACTCGCCTCTTCCGCTGCCGCCGCGGCCAAAACCTCTCCCGAACCCTCCACGCTCACCACTAAATCAATCCCCCCCGCAAAGTCGCCCACATCGAACGTCCCCGTTCCGCAGATCCGCGCAAAGCTCAATCCGCCAGACGAGACGTACGCCCCCGAGCTCTCCATACCCGAGAAGAAGTCCACGCAGAATTACTTCAAGTACATCTACCAATGCGGGAAACTGTACATACAATTCTACAAGCAGGGCATCAGGAATGTGCGGACCACGTCGAAGCTTGCAAAGACCCTGAGGCAGAAGAGAGATAAAGGGAGAAAGGAGGCCGGTGAAGGCTTGGGTGTGTTGACGAGGGCGGAGTGGCAGGTTGTGCACAGGTCGAAGAGGGATGTGATGCGGTTGCCTGCGTTTGGCGCGTTGGTATTGATGTTTGGAGAGTGGTTGCCGTTGCTAGCGTTGTACATCACGCCGCTGATTCCAGAGCCATGCCGCATCCCCAAGCAAATACAACGAAAGCTCAGGAAGGCCGAAGCCCGCAGGAAGGAACGCGAACGACGTATCGCCCTCGACGCCGCACGCCTGGTCGCACGGGACCGCAAACCCGGCATCACATCCACCGGCGTTGTCGCCCCGCAAGCAGTCCAACTCGAGGCGATACCGAGCATGGATGTCTACTCGCTGCTGAGCTTGAGCACCAAGCTGGACTGCCATAGCGGGATATGGGACAAGCTGTATTTGACCCCGCCGAAGAGTGTGCTGCGGTGGGCGGTGAGGAGGAAGTTGGAGTATCTGAAGAGGGATGATGGGTTGATTGAGAGGGATGGCGGGTGGCTGGGGTTAAGTGGGAGGGAGGTGGAGAGGGCGTGTGTGGAGCGGGGCGTGCGGGTTTTGGGGAGGAAGGAGGAGGAGTTGAGGAGGGAGATGGCGGCTTGGTTTAAGAGGTAGATTTGGAGCGTTGGGAATATGGGAAGGCTAGCTGAGAAGGTCTTGGTGTGTTGTGAGCTGGGAGTTAACACATGGTTTGATGGATTGCGACGCGCTTTGGATCCTCGGATCGTGTTGGCTGGGGAGATGATGGTGTATGTGGGGAGTGTTGGATGTAGATTGTACTTTTACCTGCATTGGTCTGGACGCAATAGAGGGCAAGACGCATAGATATGTATCACCACTTACTCGGCTTCTTCGAGAACAAGAAAACGAAGATCTGAATGGTGTCGGTCAAGATTGGAATCTGATAGCAGAGGTGTAGAGGTCGTGTGGTTGAAAGTCAACCTCGTATCAGCCATGAAGTAAGGAAGCCGGTGGGGTTTACCGAAGCGAAGGAAGACTCCCTAGACCCTCTCAATGCCTCCGGCGATCCTCTAGAAGCTCCTGCGGAGAGCTGCGCCTGCAGCGGCCCGTTCCTGTTCGTTCCAATCCCAAAGGACCACATCGTAGGACCATCTAGCTGGTACTCCCACAGTAATGTTTGCCCGCGTGTGCATCCAGACTGCGTTGTCGATCAGCCGGAGTCTTTTGGCCCAGCCCAGTCAACAGCCATAAGCCATATTTCCAAAGTTTCTGCATAGATTGGATCACTTTCGCCTACCCTGGCATAGACCGGTCGCGCCCACAAGCCACCCACTGTAGATCGCTCGAGGCAGCTGGGAGCTCAGAACATGTGGAGCGTTTCCTCCCACCCTCCCAACTACAGTCGACGTCTATTGGTAGAACAATGTCCAGGGTCCGTCTGAATGCACATAATGTACGCGTGGATGATGCTATAGCCTACTCCTATAGGTAGTGCTGGAGGCTCCCTAGAGGCTGATCAGAGCAGACAAATAGTTAGATGTAGTTGTAGCTTGTGTTATATGAAAGATCGACTTGTACTCTGTTGATTCGTCCGTCGTAAAGCTACCGAGACTTGTGTGTACCATGCGCAATGTTCCATCAGCATCAGAGTGGGCTTAGTTTCAATTTGTGCCTCAACCAAGGCTTGCCCAATTTCTCAAAGTCCGTCAAGTGTAAAGCCCCCGGCGCAGGCGATTCAAGTTGGGCCGAGATGGAGAGCAATTGCGGACCTCTATTCCGGCCATCGCCTATGTGCTCGTTCCCGGTAACTTCTGGTTGGGATCGATGGAAAAGTGCATGATGCCCTTGCCAATCAACGTACAGATCATGTTGCCCACGAGGGCTCGCGGCGGCAGGTTTCCATTGAAGAAGTCGGATCCGTGCCAGCTGAAGGCATCCAGGACATTCTTGACCGAGTCCGCAATCACCTGGCGCTTATTGAGAGGATCCAAAGTTGATGGATCCTCGACGCCGAGTGACTTGCACTTTTCCTGCCAGTGGTTAAAGGCATCCGCGTGGAGCTGGCCAGTCAGCTTGGCCAGGTCGGATTGCACCACAACCTTGGCACTGCGCGGCGAGCAGTTGATGATGGCCTGTGTCGTGGCTAAGGCCGTTTCCAAGTTGCTGTTGGGTTGCAGCGTGGGTACGAGGTTGCCAAAGGACCACCAGAGGTTGGCATCCGGGCGAGTCACAAAGTTGGAGATGAGGTCGAATTGTGCGGAGTGGACCTGTGTCTTGAGCATCATCAGGCCCTGCTGCGCTTCAACGGCCTCCTGCAGCTTCTTGATGTCCTGGCCGGCCAGTGACTGGCGCGAGTCAGCGATGGTCTCGATGCCCCCGAAGTTGGTCACGCGCTCGGCATTGACGGCGACCTCGCCCACCGTGTCAAAGACGACTTTCGACACAGCGTCGTTCACCTTGACGTCGAGCGGAGCCAGGATCCCCGTGATGAAGCGGAGAGCCGTTCGTGAGGCGGCGACCTCACTGAAGTTGGGCGAGTTGAGCTGCGTCTGCGCCTCCTCGATGGCTTTTTTGAACTCGAAATTCGATCCGTAGATTTGCTCTTGTACCTGCAGCTTGTGGAGGTATTCGGCTGCTTTCACGCTCGCCTGTTGTTCCACGATACTCTGCTTAACCTCTTGCAGCAGCTTGTTCGTGTCGATGTCAAGGGCTTGCGAGCCGGTATGATCGGCGATCTGCTGGAGCTTGCCCACTGTCGGTGGATCAGGTACTATTCGTCGTTGACTTGAAATTCACAAACTATTGCCACTCACCCCATGACGAACGCTCGTTGGCCTGGGCGAACAGGTCCATCATATCATGATGAGCGAGCGGGTCATTCTGCGGCTCCGCCTTGCCAGTACTTGGTTCGGGACCAGGACCGTGTGACATTGTGGTTTCTATGAATTGGTAGTAGACCGTGAGGTCTTCGTTTGAATTGCAACTGCTCAGTCGGAATCGGATGACCAGTCGACAGGACTCGGCTCCAGAGATAAGTCTCAGCTCCAGAGATAAAGTCTCAGCTCGCTTAGCAGCAATTCGCTTAGGAGAAGGAGAGTCTCAGCTCGCTTGGAGAAGGAAAGTTTCAGCTCGCTTAGCAGAAGACAATGTCTTCTACGTACTGTAGATCGCATCTCGTCTTGGCGTGCAGCTAACATCGATCCTCGCACTGACAGATTCTCCCTTCCTCCTTTGCCCTTCACGCCGTGCACGTTGTCGATTGTCGTCTTGAAGAAGTGGTTGTCTGCCATGGCTACTACCGAAGTCATCCTGGTGAACGACTCGGATTCGACGATCGCACTCGTCAACACGAGTGAGTGCCAGAAGGACAACAAGAAGAGCACCTATCAAGGCAAACCCTCGTATTGGAAAACAACACCTCCAGAAGTGGGATCGTCGTCCACCATCAAGCCTAATGAGGAATTGTCGGTCGGTTCCATCGCCTCGGTGATTTTCTTCGACAGCCCGTCATGGATCTACTTCAGTTACGCCGACGACACGTCCAAGGTGTACCAAGTCTTCGCCGACTTGAAGTGGAAAGGAGGGGTTCTTGCCCAAATTGGACCATACAATTCCACGTCGACCGAGGACAATCCAATGCCCAGCGGCGTTCGGGTCGACTGCATCGATTACAGTTACAATAGTACTAAACGCCTGCCTGAAGTGCGGATTCACATTCCGCCTCGGCGCTTTTGGGATTTTCCACCCGTTGATCCCAAGAAAGCAGTGGCCCAGACAGATTCCAAACAGACTGAGCACGTCGTCTCGATACTGGTCAGCGCCGCGCTCTCGACAATCATCACAACGTGCTTTCTTCTTCCACCGGCAGGTCTTGCCGCCATCACACTGGCTGGGCGGATTGCGATTGGATCTACGGCTGTGCAGGGCGTCTTAGGTCTGTTTACCAGCAATGGCAGCTTCAGCACAAGCGCGGGCAATGTCGCCCTCGGCCCCACGGATGCGTACAATATCAATCGCTTGGCTCTGGAGGAATTCAAGACCGACTCGTTTCGCGTGCGGCTCGAGGCCATGCAGAAGCGCCTTCATCACGCCAACGACAATGATGATATCGCTCACCGAATGACTGCGATTGCTCAGGAGGTCGATAGGATTCTGCATAACAGTAAGGAGCAGATTTCCATCGATGGATGGCTGCTTGATGAGATCAAGCTTTGTTTAGCGGTCTTCGACGAAATCGTCGACCCCAAAGGGCCTTTTCAAGTGGACCTCTTGCCATGTCTTAGCCAAAATCTGTCGACTAGTTCATCTGTGCCTAGCAAACCGAGAATGTCACTTGGACTGGCGGGATTGACCATGACACTGAACGCGTACACCTTCGGCTGCACTCTCCGCTCATTCTTAGCACTCGACACCAACTCTCAGAGTGAGAGCAGCAAACTGGCAAAAGAGCTGACCCGGTACTCAGCCGAGACCGCCATCGAAAACATTCAAACCAAGGTAGGTGGAGCCTGTCCGGCACACATGTGTACTCTCAGACGATCTGACGTGGCCATGCCCAGCTCGAGGACTTTGCCAATGCAGATAGGCTCCTAGCATACCGCATGAGTTTCGTGAATTTCGAAGATCCTCGTCCGATCGGCGCTTCGCCGACGTGGTTGCAGGATTCGGGGCTCGAGAATTGCGCGTGGGCGGCTTGGAACCACGACGAAGCTAACACCTGGTTCCTCGATTGGCGCTGGTACCCATGGGACGATTATCATGACGGGCAATCCGTCACCTGGAGCGTCCAGTGTTCCCAAACGAAGCATCCTCCCCCGTGGGTCAAGGGAGGTGGGCATGCCAAACGGTACGACTTTATCTGGACCGCATACGCCCACAAGATGAAAGAGCTGCTTTTGGCGGACGCCGCCAAGGTTTGGAACGACCCAGTGGCCGCGATTGCGGAAGCCCTCGTTCCGTTCAAGGCGCAGCGAGCGAGGCCCATCATGCCATTCAAAGTCGTGACGACCAACAAGCTGCTGCCGGTTGTCGCAGTTCCCAAGGGCTCGAAGGCACAATTACGCTTCAACGGCATACAATACGGCTACTCTTACGTGGACAGTCGAGGTAGCGAGGGCACTATCTGCTGGTCCAGTGAAGTGCAGTCCTTGAGTCTACCCGACTCTTCATCCGCGCCGGCCGGGTTCGAGCTCACTGTGCCCAAAGACCCCGACAATGCCAAAGCCGAAGCCTTGATTGCGCGTGCCATGGCGGCTCTCAAGGCAGGCAACGTGGACGCGCCTCAACAGCCGGCGCCACACTTTACGAGCGCCTTTCGCAAAGTGTATCGCAAGATGCGAGCCGCTTCGGGGGGAGCATTTGCGGACCCCGAAGCCCTGCCGACTATGCTCAGCAACATACAAGGGGAGATATTGGTGGACCAGTGGCGTGATGGGTGGGTTCTCGAGCCGGCATCGTAATCGCGTCGTCGATTCGAGTGACAGGCACAATCAGATTGCTGTGCAAAGAATTTTCGTCAAGTCAAAGCTGGTCAAAATATTTCGCTGTTTCCTTGTCCGACACGATGTGTAGTGGTGAACACTTAGCGAAGTCTTCAGTATGAAATCATGATTTGCGCAATTCGATGTGTCGCGCGTTCAAAGTCTCTCATGGATGTTTCAAAGGCTAAAATGCTACGAGACGCAATGCGTGGAGTCCTGCTCTTCTGTGCAGCCTAGAAACTACAGGTAGTGACAGTATGTCGAAGTTTCTGTTTACAATGACTGTTGCGCGAATCTGTTTTGTATCGCACCAACCAATGTCTCACTCTCGTGGTGCGAATCTTCAAGATGCTAAAATGGGGTTGATATTGTCTTGGTCCCAAATAGGAGGCTGATAATTAGAAGTGCGGAAGATCCTATGTGGTTGAGTTCCGCACTGGTGTTCATCATGAGGCGAGGAAGTCGCTCCGCTTCGTTGTACTGGTTGCATATGTTGAATCGATCCACCATTCAGCTGAACTTTTGGCCCGGCCCAGTTCACAGCCATAATACTGCCACAAGCCCGGTTTCCACACTTCACGCGCTGATTGGATCTTTCTCGCCTATTCTGGTATAGACCGCTTGCAGCCACAAGCCACACTCGGACGGAATGGCTTAGGCTGAGAACATCTAGAGCATCTCCTCTCCCGCCCTCCCCGTTACAGTTGACATATATAGTAGTATGATGTATGCTGTCAGGTAACACTACACCAGGATGTCCGTTTGCTTGGGGCGCGACTCAATATGTCGACATACAGCCATCCCTACCCTACATATGGGATCTTGCAGCAGTCAGAATATGGGTATCCAATCATGCAGCCGCATATCATGTCCGAACATACAACCAAGCCGACATTCATCGCGACCAGTCGTCCAGGCGAAAAGGATGAGCAAGTGAAGAGGAAGTACTACACTCCCACCGAGTTACGCGCCCCCGTTCTCGTCGCTTTCTGTGTACTTACCCTGGGAGTCTTTGTCCTACTCCAACTCGCAACAGCGTCGTTTGTTGGCGCGCCAGGGCTGCACGCCCTCGTTGCTCGCTCGGCCCAATCGGAACTACCTCCACCACCACCAGACTGCTCTCCAGGAGCAACTTGCGCACCTGCGCCTGGAAGTTGGACGAACCCCGATGTGGAACCAACGCCATCGCCGACGGCCCCGACCGCGCCTCCGCCTGGTAGTTACACGGACCCGAACGTGGATGATCCGAACGAGAACACAGAAGCCACACCACCGCCCTCGACCGCGCCGCCAAATGGAAGCTGGACGGGGACGAGAGGCTGGCAACCTAGCTACTACTTTGTTGGTGCCTATTTGCCAACGCTAGCAGCAATTATCTTCAGTATCTGGTGGAAATGTGCGTTTCTCCGGATGAAAGAAATGGAGCCTTTTTACCAAATGGCGAGACCTGGAGGCGCTGCAGCGGAAGACTCGATCCTTCTCTCGTACCCAGAAACAAGCCTATCCAAGGTGCTTTGGTCAAGCTTCGTTTCTCACCATTGGCTGTCATTTCTCGGCGCGCTGAACATGGTCCTCGTTACGATATGCACCCTCTTCGCCTCGGAGACACTGTTCATCTCGAGCACTGGCGATGCTTGTGGCGTCATTGTCAATCCCACTTCGGACACGAACGATGGCTGCCATATGCAACTTTCTATGCGTCCCGCTCTAGCATGGGCTCTCAGCGCCGTTCTCTTCGCAATCTTCGCTTTGACGGTCACTGCCATTGCACGACTGCAACATCAGGTATCGGGTATCCTAGCTGAGGCTACAAGTATTGCTGGAGTCGCCTCTCTGTATAGCGCAGATATGGCCAACGAATCCTCGCGATCACTGCATATTCGCAGCAGGAGATATGCGCTCGTATCGTCCGAGGCGACTGGAGCGACCTCGATCGTGGAAACGACGTCCACCTCTTTCCAATACCCCATTATTGAACCCACTCAGCCGGTACCGATGGCAACAAAGAGCCAGCATCATATTTCGATGCATCCCGCTGCGCTCGCAATGTTCTGGCTCTTCCTATCCGGAGTCCTTTTCCTCATCCTCTACTACCGCTTCGTAAGCAAGCCCGGAACACAAAACTTATTTGAGGATTTCATGGACAGCCAGTCATTTGGAGTGCGGCTGTTCATGACGGTTTTGGGCCTGATCATCAAGTTTTACTGGGGATGGATCGAGGAGTACATGCGTAGAGTAAGTCCATACGCCGCACTCGCTTCACCGCATGGAGCGACTGCCGCACAAAGCGTGCTGGTAACAAGTCCGAGCAATCCCGTCACCGCCTTATTCTACGGCAACACCTGGAGGAACTTGCTACTAGGTGTCGTCACTTTGATGGCTGTTCTGAGCGAGGCGCTAGTCATAACTTTGACTGCGATTCCGTTTTCGACAGCTACGGCGTATCGTGCGTTTGAGTTGTCGGTGTACATTAGCGTTGCGATACTTGGATCGATGTTTGTGACGGTTCCAGCGGTCTTGGTTTGGAAGATAGGTTGTTTGTACCGAGTTCGAATTCCGGATATGCCAGGGTGTATTGCGGATGTGTTTGAGTTGCTTGGAAATCCTGCAGGCTGGGACTCGTTGGGGATGATGACGTTGAAGGAGCGGGATCGTGCGGTTCGCGGTTGGCGGGTACGGTTCACGTTGCAGCAGATGCAAGAGAGCGAGTCGGCGGAGCCTGTATGGCGCATCGTTACGTTACCATCAGCGGGGCGTATCGCATGAGCGCTGAGATTATAGTAATTGCCATAAGACTTTGGTGTGAGTTTCCCTATGAGACATTGCAGATGTGATGTGCTGTTCAAAGTAAGTGCGGCTTTCAATCTCGAGTTGTGCAAAATCCAAGAGACTTGTAGTGGCATCGGTAAGCGGCTGTATGGTAGCTGAGTGAATGTCCCGCAGAGTCCCCGGCCAAAAGAAACACGCTCATCTTTCACCTTTCACCACACTAAACATGCAGTGAATGAAACCTCCTGCCTACCAGCAAAATCCAAAAAGCGCAAAAAATATTCCGGTAAAGAGGACTAAACCCGGAATCGACCCTAGAGCGTGTATTTGTTTTGGACCTTTTTTCGGCCCGTGGTGTCCTGCCCACTCAGTATTTATATACATACCGGGGATACGACCTTTCTACTCAAAGGCGGTTAGCCCCACCGCGCCTTTGTACACCCTGGGTTCTTTAGCTATTTTCCTGGGGTATTAAATACATATCCGGTGAGGATTATTGAACTGTGTGTTAGTGGGCTTAAAGATGGGAGCGGGCAGGGGATCGCGGCCGGCGGTGCTGTCGTTGTGGTTGCACCAGCTTCACTTTTCACCAGCATTATTCTTGGTGATGTGGCTGTGTTGGCAAATACAGCGAGGAGCTGTGCGTACTAAATGCAAGCGGACGGCTTGTTCGAGTTGTTGCTGGAGACGTCGTCATCGTAACCTCGCCATAGGTTTTGGTGTATGGGAAGGCGTGCGGTCGAAGTGAGAGACGTCTGAGACGACCGGCTGCGCCACGTGGACTATTTCTTCTGTTTCTTGGACGATGTACTGGGTAAAGGTGAATGAATAATGGAAGCTCTTAGGCACCGCAGGATAGCCATAAGTGTAGAGGCGAGGGTGGCTCGGGAGAAAGATGTCAAATCTAACAGGATTCTGCCGTCGCGACCGCGTAGGATACCCAGACTCGTCCTCGCAAAGTTCATCCACTGGTCTGTCAGTGAGCAATACGCTGTCGGAGTTCTGGCCAACCGTACCTGCGCGGGTCGCCTGAGAGGTGGAACCTGTGTAGAGGTGGTAGCTAATTACGGTAGTAGGCATTGCCGGAAAACTCACGCACGAATACGAATCCAGTCGTACGAACAACACTCGCACGAGCATGGCGGAGCAAAGAAAACGCGCACAAACATGGCGGAGCAAGGAAAGATATTCATGAATTACAATCACCGGACGTCTCAATCCCGCTCCGCACACGCCGCGATCCGAACCTCGGCCCATCGTACAGTCAGCCCGGGGAGCCCTGCGCCTCGTCCTAACTCCTACCAGCTCCACCATCAATGCACCCCAAACCATCCCGTCCAACCCCAAGGATGGCGTCAACCCCCGCTAATTACCCAAATGCGCCATCTTGGCCGCTTTTATTCCCGCCTCCAGCCAGCCACCAACGAATAACGCGTCGAGCCTTGGCCCTATGCTCCGACGCTTCCGCTGTTGACAGCCTCGAACACGATCAATGACGCATAAGTCCGACCCAAAAACGCGGAACAGGAACCAAAGCAGCTTACGGCTGGACGCCTTCAAAGAGGGGTTAATAGAATAATATCGGATACGTACCCCCTGGTGCCTTTCCTGTTGTTGGATCGACGTCGTGTGCGAATGGGAAGAGCAGGTTCACGTGGCTGTGTGATTGTTGGCCGCCTGTCAGCCGTCGTCGCGTCGGCTGGGCAGACGCGATGCGGACTGGTGTACATGTATCGAGGTAATACGATGCGACTGGTATAGCGGCTAAGCGCGTGGACATCCAGGGCCATGTGCATTAATATGGGGTATGTGGACGCCCTCCATCCTAGTCTACGGAACAAATTTCTTTTCTGTGAGACTTGTCGTTTCTGAGTTTTGGACTTACGGACGCGGCCGCATTGTCTTCTATTGTACTTAAGACGGAAACGCTCTGTCGAAACAATTGAGAGTAATTTATATTCTTAATCATGGTGCGACTTCTTGGAGCTGTTGCTGCGTTGCTGGGAGCGGTGTATGCGCAGAACACATCTTTGCCGACGGTTGATTTGGGATACGAGATTTATCGGGCTTCTGGGTTCAATGTAGGTGCTCCGAACATCTTTACTACGGAGTAGATTGACTAATTACTGCATAGGATACTGGTCGCTTCTACAACTTCTCCAACATCCGATACGCAGCACCACCGGTCGGCCAGCTACGCTTTGCGCTTCCCGAGGCTCCAGCCAAGAACAGGTCGAGCGTAAACAATGGCGATGTTGGAAGGTATGGTAGCGAATCTTCCCCAATGGTTTTGCCGACCTAACGTCATTGCAGAGTATGTCCCCAAGCTAGCCCAGCGTGGAATGCATTGTCGACTCAATTCTTGACGACACTGCTACTCGGCGTAGAGAGCAACATCACTGAACCCTACATCCCAGCCGGCGCGGAGTCAAGCTCGGCCGTACCCTCTCCCGGTCCCTTGGAGACTGAAGATTGTCTGTTCCTTGACGTCTTTGTGCCCGAGAGCATCTACCAGCGCGCGAACTCGTCAGGCTACGGTGCTCCAGTGCTCGTCTGGATTTACGGCGGCGGTTATACGGGTGGAAACAAGTACGAGAACCCCGCCGGTTTGCTGGCCGCATCCGGAAATGTGTCGAGTGGAGAGGTCATCTATGTCTCGATGAACTACCGCCTGGGCGCTCTTGGATTCCTCTCCGGGCCGTCGTACCAGGCTCAGGGCGGTGTCAGCAACCTTGCGCTCCATGACCAACGCTTCGCGCTCGAATGGGTGCAAAAGAATATCCACCAGTTCGGAGGGGATCCAAACAGAGTCACCATCTTCGGCGAAAGTGCGGGAGGCGGGAGCATCATGCACCAGATCACCGCTTATGGAGGCTCGCAGGGACCGGTACCGTTCCAGCAAGCTGTGCCTCAGTCGCCAGGCTGGACGCCCGTTCAGTCCAATGTCGTGCAAGAGAACACGTACCAGAAGTTCCTGAACCTTACCAACAGTGCTTCGCTCGAGGATCTTCGCAACCTGACGTCCGAAGAGGTAATGCGTGCCAACTTTCAGCAGGTCGGGTACGACTCTGAATGGGGATCGTACACATATGGCCCGGTTGTCGACGGCAACTTTGTTCCGCTCCAGCCCGGCCAACTTCTTGCCCAAGGACGCTTCGACAAGGACGTCCGGGTCATGGTTGGTCACAATGCCAATGAGGGTACCTACTTCACGGCTCCGTACACCAACAGCACCGAGCGCATAGTCGAGCAACTGCAGAGCGCGTTCGGAAACATACCATCCTCGTCCATCGACTACATCACCGAGACCTTGTACCCCGCGGTTTTCGATGGCAGCTACCCCTACACAGACAACTACACGCGCGCCAGTCTTATTGTCTCCGAAGGTATTTTCACCTGCAACACCAATTACCTCTCCACCGGCTTCAACAACAAGACCTACTCCTACCTGTTCGCAGTGCCGCCTGCGTTCCACGGCCTCGATGTTCCCTTCACCTACTTCGACGGTGGAGCTACGAGTCTCCTGCCGTTCACGGTAACGAATCGGACGGTCGCGTTGGCGCTACAAGACTTTATCACGAGCTTCGCGATCGATGGCGTACCGGAGGCGGAAGGGATCCGACAGTTCAACATGTACGGGCCAGATGCGAAGGTTCTGGAGCTGGACGTGACTGGGATCGAGGAAGTGCGCGACTCCAATGCGTCTAACCGCTGCAAGTGGTGGCAGTTGGGCCTGTACGCGTAGTGTGCTGCTGGAGCGCAAGGTGTAAGCGTCTAGGATATAGAGCGCCAAGTGATGAAGTAATGAAGCAATGAAGCATCAAAGTGTTTATGAAGTAAGCTTCACATGCGGGGTTGGAGGTGTCGAAAGCTTGCTGAAGGCAACATGTCGACGACGCGCGAGCTGGAGCTATGGCCAAGCGCTAACCCCATCGTATCAATTCCGGTGATGCTATGTCGACGTCATAGCCCTGACGCTCTTACGCACACCCAATTGCGAGACACGCACAACAATCCTTTATAAAGCTCCTCGCCCGCAGAACCCGCCTAACATTCCAACTTTCATCACCCAATTGACACCCTCATCCATCACAAAAACCACTCCCACATTTCCCACACAACCTCACCACACATCCACCATGTTCCGCACCCAGATCGCCCGCCAGGCCCGCCTCTTCAGCACCTCTCCCATTGTGCGGAAGAGCCCCGTCGAGACCGTCAAGGATGCCGCCAAGGTCGTCGACAGGACCGTGTCGGATAACATCGTGAAGGGCATCGAGAAGGGTGGTACGTAATCACGCTGAATATCGGTCTTTGTGCCGTTTACTGATCCCCGAGTAGAGGAGGCCGCACAAGTGGTCAAGGAGAAGACCCCAAACACGACCGGCGAGGCAAAGGGCCAGGCTAGCCAGCTGGCCGGCGAGGCAAAGGGCAAGGCACAGGAGCTCAAGGGCGAGGCCAAGGGCAAGGCGCAAGAAGTTAAGGGCGAGGCTAAGGGAAAGGCGAACCAGATCTAAAGACATTTAATTCGAGATGATCGATGCGATATGACAGACCCTGGAGGAGGAATGCGACGACGAATAGGGTGCATACTCGGCCGCGTTGAAGGAGTGCCGGGGTGCTAAGCTGCTTAGTGGATAGCAGATATCTTCCTGTACCAATACTTTGTGTCCGAGTTGTGGTTGTAGCAAAAGCTGAGACATGTTCAAGACCGCAGTCGTACTTCCATCCTGCTCTGTGACCCGTCGCCCCCGGTCTCCAATTTCTGATCACTTTGATACCACCGTCGTCTTTTGGCCAAGCACCTTGCCCCAAAGTTCGGGGTACAAGGTCAGCAAAGCTTGTCCGAGGGTTCTGAGGACTAATTGTAGTATACAGACGCCGCCAACCCCGCATTCGCGACACATTAACCCCTTCAACTTAGAAGGTATCCTGACTACTAGTTTTAATTCCTAGTTAGTCGTCTTCAAAGGTTATTTCTGCTACTCGGAGGCAGATGACAGTGGTCACGAAAAACGAATTTAAGTTTCATGCATCCATTGCCTTATAATCTAATCAGTACACTCCACCCTCTCCTCCAAGGATGAAATAAAACAACAAAGTAGCTCCGACAACGCCGATAGGAAAACCATCTAACCAAGCCTCAGCCCTATTCGCACACCGTGGAAACAAGAAAAAGATGGGGAAACCCGCTACATCGGGGCCCTCACAAACGCCACCCATGCTCCCAGCCGTCCTACACCATTGTTTAGACGGTAGTAGGGGGACCAAACTCGACGATCATGTCGTATCTGCTGCCATCTGCGGACTTCAAGATATGCATAGCTTCAACGGTAGGGTTTCCAAGCTCCACGTGGTGATCCGTAGCCATCTGGATAGGACGCTGGCCATGAACGGTGCCCGCGAGCGCGTCAAAGGAAGCCGATTCTGCCGCGGAGCCTCCGGTCTTCCTCACAGTCACAATCTCCCCAGGGTTCTTCTTCATCACCTCGTACACACCGTCCATGACCAGTCGCGTATCTGTTTGGTCGGTGATGGTGTCTTGGGCGATGTACTTGACTGGTCTGGCATTGGGCCCCGCGTCGGCCTTAGATTTGCGAATATTGGCCATGAGCTGATCACTCCATCCGACCTCGTCTGCCTTTGTGCCAAATCCTGGCCTCGTATATTTTAAGTTGTCTCCGGTGACGCCTTGGTATTGGCGATGAAGATCACGTTCGTTGTTGAAACTCGCCTTGACTACGTAGCTTCCTTTCTCGGGATTCTGGAGCGTCCGGGCCATGATCATCGAGTCGTATTCCTGGTCATACATTTGAGCCATCATGATATCACCGTCATCTGCTCCCTGTCCCTTAAGTTGGTTCTTGAAATCATCGCTATCCTTCCAATTCTGAGCTTTGCCGATTTGGTCTTGGTTGTTCTTGATCGCGGTCTCGGAAAATGTCTGGTCCTGGCCGAAAGCATCCTTCCACCTTGGGTCTTGGAGGTATGGCTCGTTGGGCGCCTTCGCGTTTGGTTCTATGGTCACATCGTACCTGCCACTCGATTTGAGATCGCCATTGAACTTCGGAGGGTTGGTTGCTTCCCCGCCGACAACAGCGTCGAGCTTCTTGTGCGTGTCGTAGCCCTTTTGACGGTAGTCGATCTCCTTGTCGCCATGCTTAATCTTCCACTGTGCTGGAGCTTCCGCGAAGGCAGGCGCTTTACCCACACATCGCTTTTTGAGGCCACACGCCTCCGGAAGATTTACCGGCCCATCAGGATCATCAGTACGAATGGGGGCATTTGTTTCGTCAGGTTTGTTCGCCGGGGCATTGGGGTCATCGGCAGGGTTGGTCACCGGGGGCTTTGGATCGTCCGCTGGAGGTATAAGGCCTGGGTTTTCGGGCGTGTCCTTGGGAGGTGTTGAAGGGTCGTTGGGTCGAAGGGGCGCCGGGGTGTCGGGAGTACCCGGCGCATCTGGACCATTGACAGGTGGTTTGGGGCCATTGACAGGTGGTTTAACCGGCGGCTTGGGAACTTTCGGCGGTACGACGACAGGGCTACGTGCAAGTAGGGGAACTAGTCCCCGAGCGACCAGGCCCTCTTCTTCGCGTTTGTCTGCCTGGGCAACATCCTGGATCGGTGCCGCAAGAGCGGTACCGAGTAGAAGTAGATGCAGCACTGAGAAACGCATGGCTTCGATCCCTTGCAGGAGTGATGCTGCTGTTAGTCAAGTACCGTCTGAAACTGAATGGGTAGGAAAGGAAAGAAGGAAAGTAAGAATCGAAACGAATGTACTGAGAGCCGCGAATGAAGCTTGAGGGAAACAAAACGAAGTTACTCCAAGGCCTCTTTAAACCTCAAAGCGAAGTCCGATGTCTTGTCCTGAGTCGCCCAACTCAGCTCTGGCCGATCAGGTTGAAGTGTGCTCTTCGATACTCCGTCCGGTTCTGTCTCTATGCGCGTCAATCAGCCATCGGCATAATGCCAAATTTCTATCGTCAGCACTGTGCGTCGTCCGCGGACTGACGCCATCATGCGAGAATCCATCACAGCAGCGTGTGATAATTCAGTGGTTGGCTTCGTCCCTTGTTGATGGCACCGGTTGTCCGTTTCATACCTCCGTTGGAGGCAATCTCGTAGTGCGGAGTGTGTAGCGCCCAGCTGTCTAAGTGACCAAATAGGCAGCTGGTGTATGCCCTGATGTTTAGTGAGCAGCTGGAGATTGATGCGACTTCTGGACTCCGGCTAGGGTTCAGCGCCCAGAGATGCGCGTGCTGGAACGGGTTCCTGGAATTGCGGCTGTCTAGCAGCCTGCCTGCAGAGTACATTGAAAGTAACCTTGGCATGTATTGATTGGAACGCGAACTGCGACTGTGCTGCAGATCCAAGGTGTGCAGCCCCAACCTGGGTGTTTGGTTGGTGGCTTGGGCGGTTGGGATAGAAATCGTGGCTGAGATGGAGGCTAACTGCTAAGATCTACGGCACGGGCGCGCCCCTGTCATGCCAAGCCACAGTAAGCATGAAGCAGCCATGTCGGAAAGGGCGTCGGTAGGCGAGTTTGCGGATTTCGGGTGGGAAACGCCTGTGAGATCAGAACACTATCTGCACATACTCGACCGGATTCACCCCTATCCGCGGTGCGAAAAGCGTTGCAATCGCTTGATCAGTCACGATTCTAGGCAGGCCTTCGTCGCTTTCGGCTACGGAACGTACACATTGCCTTTGCATGTCGCCTGTAGTCTTATCGTCTCTGTAACTTCCGACGCTGCTTCGTGAAACGGGGCTACAGGCGTTCTCCGGAACTCGCAATTGACGGTGGTTCGTCGCCCCGAGCCCCTCAGTCTCCAGGTTAATGCGCTTTCGTGGCAAAGTATCTCACTCTGCGACATCTGAGCTGAAAAGACAATGCACGCAGAACTGACGTAGGTTCTCCGGTGGCCAGCTCAGGCGGCTAGTGCACCAACATCTTCGGTGTTCTGGAACACAGGCTCCTTCCATATTTGTACATTGGGTGCTACGGCCGCTCTCAACTCACCACTTTTCCCTCCCAGAATACGCCCTATCCCACCCAAACGAAAACACCGCCGTCACATTGACCAGTCCCGCATTTGCCACTATGAGTTTGCAACAGCTTCCGCTGGAACTGATTCGAGCCATCTTGGCCGAAGCCATGCTGTCGCGCGGGCTACGCCGGGCTCTGAGACTACGGCTTGTGAACAGTAAGTACGCAGGTCCGTAATACGGCAACATCCGCACGCTGCGCGGCATGAATAGTACCTCACCAAACGAAGAAGCCGGAACTGACGTGACCAGAGCTTTTTTCCACCGCAGTTGTCAACATGTTAGGCGAGTTGAGAATGCTCGAAGACGTTGAGGAGAAAGTTGGCCGAACTGGTCCTCTAGGAGCGGCATACCTTTCGCAGGTCCTCCTTAGCAAGCAAACGGGCTTGTCCCCACAACTTGAGAATATGCGCCAAATAGCATCGCGATTCGCCATCGATGATGCGAACACTGGCAGCACACTTGGCTACTCTGGATACATCAAAGCCTTGAGTTTGCGTCTAGCGAGCAATGGCTTCAGTTCTATGAACAGCCTATTCCACCCACACCCTTATGCGGAGACATCTGGGATTCTAGAATACGATCTCCTGGCCGCCGCTGCATACATGGGAAAGTTCTCCATTGCCCGGGAACTAAGCGCGAAAGAAGGAAATATGGGTCTCGACTATTCAACCATGGGCCAACCGCAAACAGCTGCCGCCATCGCGGAAAACACCGCCATCATCGACCTCTTCCTGCAACAAACCAAGCTCCACGGTTCAAGTGTGGGCAGTGTTTTGCAACGGCAATTAAAGGCTGCATCCCGTGTTGGCTCAGTAAGAGTTGTGGAACACCTGCTGGCTTCGGAGTTCAACCCAGGATTAGGACACAAGCGAGATCATCCCTACTTTGAAGGGTTTCATGAAGCGCTGAGCACGCCTAACGTAGAAGTATTCGACATTTTGATGCGGTACAAGGAAACGACGCTAGCCAACAACTTGAAACGGCACAAGGAACGGTACTCCGGTAAAAAGGAGACAAGGATAACACCCTTGATGGAGGCCCAACTTGCACCTCTGACCGAGGCAGAGCTAGCACCCTTGCTACACGAGGCTGCAGAGAACGGATGGGAGAGCATGGCATCCCGTCTTCTTGACATGGGCGCGCCAGCGGATGGCTACTCCTATTGCCGTGGCCATGACGAGCACATGCCTCTCCTCGCGGCTTGCAAGTCCGGCTCCGAGGGAGTCGTGAGAATTTTGCTGCAGCACAATGCCAACATTACCGGACTAGAGATGGAAGCAGCTGCGAAGAAAGGTCGGATAGGGACTGTGAGGATACTCCTCGAGCATTTCGCGGACAGCAATCGCGGAAAGACCCCGCCTATCGTTAGCGCTGTGAAATTGGAGTACAAGGAGATGTTCCATTTGCTGCTGGATCATGGTGCTGAGCTGGGCGAGGCTGGTTTGATGGCTGCGAAAGAGGCCCGGAAGGAAGGACTTGACTCTATGCTGGCGTTGCTGGAGCAGCATGGCGTTAGCATAGGGGACGGCCTTGTGGCTGAGGGTTAGCCGTTTTCTACCGTCTGCATCAAGTTCACGCGCTTCGAATACATGCGGTGATCGAGAGGTAGGCCTGCTTTAATTTTCCAACACAAATTCAACCTTCTCCTCAACCCACCATATAGTTCGCGCATCCGTAATTTGCCATCAGGAATCTAGTCAACGATATAAACGGTCTGTCCATCTGCGCACGTATTATTTCGAGTGAGGTAAGTAAGTTCGTTCGGCTTTTGCGAGAGGAAGAACCCCCGGACCCGGATGCCAAAAAGTCGATGTTTACAACGGCCGATCTCTCGGGACTGGTGGTTCGTACCATGGCAAGGTAGAGCAGGGTTTCTTAGTGAGTGGAGCTGACTTTAGTGTTCATTGGTGGTCGATAAAACATCGTAACGGACTCAAGTTAAAGGCTAGAGCTCAACTGTACATGTGAACACGTTCATTGGCGGTCAAAAATCATCCAGGTGCCGCCTAGCACCATCACGTATCCGAAATAAGTTCAAAGAAATCACAAAAAAAGACGACGCCGGCAGGATTCGAACCTGCGCCCCCGAAAGGATTTGATAGCTGAGAACAAGTCAAGTGACTTGTGCTTCGAGTCAAACACGTTAACCACTCCGTCACAGCGCCGATGATGTATCTAAACAGTATTCTGAATTGATTTATGAGTTTTGGGCGCATCCATCCAATATATACCTACATGTAACGTCATTGTGGGTGTGTATGAGCCGAAGTCAGGCCCTAATCGAGCCCGGATCAGTCTTCCGAACTTCTGTGGGGACGGGAACACACAGTTAGACCGATATTGTCACTTGGGAACACGGCATTACTGCACCGTTGGATTTGGTCACCTTGGTTGGGGACTCTGACCAACGACCCCTCCGATGCCAAAAGCAGGAATACTTCTAGAATAGTATTGTGACGCAAAATCTAAAAAAAACCCCATCTCATGGAGCCTCTTAGACAGGCCGAGAATAACTCGGTGCGACTCGGTCGGATGGAGCTGCAGCGTCCAGATGCCATCTGATGCATCGGCCTATTTCCACTAACTGATCCCGAGCCACGCATGCTACTTAATAAGCCCCATAAGACACAGTCTGTATTTTGAAAACCATGAAGCCCATCAAGACCGAACGGAAAGAGTTCACTCGGACTGAGTCGGGACGGGCTGCAGCTTGCCGTCCACCCCATGTGTGGGCACCACCGATGGAATAACCACAATGTCCAATCGTCCTGTGGATTGCGTAGTCTGATTATCCTCGAAGGCCAGTACATCATACATCCACCGGACGTGCCTATGCGCAGTTGTATTTCGTCAAATCGGGAGCGCCTGGGGTCGGTGGGGCGGGATCTCCACTAGTGGCGCACTTTATCCGACCTGGCCCTTGGTTTCATGCAGGTGTATCTGATGCTCCGACACAGCTCCGCCAGAACACGCACGCCTTAGGGGAGCACCACACACGTGCCTCAGGGGACTGTTGCAGTGTGCGGGTGCATTCACTCTTTCACCGCGAGCGCGGCAGGTTTGCTCGCGCTCGCCATGTAGAAGGCCTCCGCCCGGACGTCTCCCGCCGCCAGCCTCAACACGATGGACACGATAGCAGTCGCGCCCAAAGGGGCCCCGCTGGCTTCGCCCAAAGTCGTCAAGAATGCAAAGGGCGCGCTTGTTCCGAGCAGCCAGATGGCATACATCGCCTACGGATGTGGTGAGTGCGCATCGGGCGTGTGAGAAGTTCCCCGGCTGACGGCATGGCAGAGCACATGGGCGAAATGCTTGAGAATGCCCGCAAGCAGACCATCCACAACTACCGCGCCATCCTGCAAGACATACACGAGAAACCGAGTATAATAGCGCAAACGTACAAGAACCCGCCAGACGGCCGGCCCGTCGTCTCCCTCCGCCCGCTGTACCTCTGCCTACAATGCCCTAGTATTATGACGGAAGGAGATCGGGACGAGCACATCGATGTCAAGCGGCATATATTCTGTGCGTATATTCCAAAGCTACACTCAAGGCTAGGGTACAAGATTTGTCGTGAAAGCGAGCATTGGGCGGGCCTAGTACGTGGTACTTTGTGCTGAGAGCTCTCTGGATGAGCTTTGCAGAAGACCACTCTGTACCTGAACTGGCTTTTCACGACGCATCTGTACTCCTAAGCTGAGAATGGGGAAGGCATGCTGACAAAGTGTAGCTGTGGAATCACGAGATGGGAACATATACTGCGGCGATTGCAAAGACTTTATCTATGATACTGATCTGGAGGCTAGGCGATTGCAGAAAGGTCAGCCAGTACTCTCAACCCTCCATCCCAAGTGTTAACAGTCGCATAGGCAAAAAGCGTAAATACGAAGATGCGACGACCACCGACGAGGTCAAGCTCATCATCAACAACTCCACCTTCCTCCCTTGCCGCGCGATAGGCCTCCGAGGCCTTTACAACATGGGTCAAACCTGCTTCATGAGCGTCATACTCCAGACCTTGGTACACAATCCATTCGTACGCAATTACTATCTTTCCGAAGGGCACAAAACCGGCGAATGCGAGAAGGAAGCGTGTGTCAGCTGCGCATTGGACGAAATGTTTGTTGAGTTCCATTCAACGGAAAAAACAGAAGGTTTCGGGGCTGTCAACATGCTCATGGGCAGTTGGCTTGCGGGCGAGGTGGGTCTCCTACGATGATATGGTCGGAAATATCACATGCTGACTCGCGAAAAGGCTCTCGCAGGATATCAACAGCAGGATGCACACGAGTACATGCAGTTCATGCTCAACACCCTCCACCTACAAAACGGCGGCTCGACCGACTCCGAGGACTGCAAATGTGTGGTCCACCAAACCTTCTACGGGAAGCTGTCCAGCACCGTCACCTGCGACAATTGCCGGAATACTACAACAGCGCTTGATCCATACATGGATCTTAGCTTGGACGTGCGGAACTTACCCAAGAAGCGGAAACTGGAGGGAGGCGCTAAGGAGGAGGCACAATTGGATCTTCGCGATTGCTTGGAGAGATTTACCGGGAGGGAGAAGCTGGGTGCGGCTGAATACACATGTCAGAATTGCGACAGTGGGCAGAACGCTACGAAACAGTTGAGCATCAGACGGTTACCGCCGGTTCTCCCTATCCACCTCAAGGTACGACATCCTTCACCCACTCTACTAAGCAACAAACTGACACTCCCAGCGCTTCGAACACACAAAATCCACCTCCTCCAAGATCGAAACCAAGATCTCCTTCCCCATGAAGCTCGACATCTACCCCTACACCACCGCCTACCGCTCCACGCAACCCAAAGCCTCGAAAGCCTCTGCAGGCGCCGTACCCCCAAACTCAAACCACAACGTCAACACGCCCGCAAACTCCCTTTACTACGAACTCTCTGGCGTCATCGTACACAAGGGCAAGATCGACTCCGGGCACTACGTCAGCTATTCGAGAGAAGGCAATGACTGGTTCGCTTTCGACGACAGCAAGGTTGTCCTGGTTAGCGAGGCAGAGGTGATGGCTGCGGAGGCATATCTGTTGTTTTATATGGTGAGTTCCTTGGAGGTGTGAGGGGCATTGTAGGACACGCGTTTCCTCGAGTGTGGTTGGCGGTCGATGCGCGAATGTATGATACTCCAGAAGGGAGAAGACAGGGACACTTTCGGGCAGCATTCTTCGGCGTTACTCTTCACCACTACATACCACATTCAGACTGCAAATCGCAGCGGCTTCGGCGTACTAGTGGAGGACCCGGTATAGGATATTATATCGGAAACAAGTATCGGTATTGGCCGCAATACATGATTGTGACTGCGGGCTTGCCTTTTTTCAGACCTTGTGTGGAGCGCTCTCAATACATGCAGATGAATGACACATCTCTGCCACCCCGTTGACTGTCTAGTCATTTACCCTAGAGGCCCGTTACATGGCAACGTGTGTAATTGTATGGACAATTTTCGCTTGACCGTGTCATCAGATGGTACGAGCACTAAGAGGATTGAGAATATATGCGCTGGCGAGGCTGTCCAGAGCAAGAGGTTGAGCTATTGGTAAATCGTACAAGTACACAATATTTCTAATCTTACAAATCCAGCCACCTTCAGGGTATTATGTGACCATCGTCTCTCCAGCAGAACTCAGGCTTAATCATCGGAACATTGGCAGTCCTCGATACTCCCACCCATCCGGTACCCACTTAGCAGCGTCGGACACTTCCACGCCACATCCATGTCATTGCACTGGAAAAGCAGATTCCACATCCGCTCAAGCGTGTAGCCATAGACTGGTGCGCTCATCGAATCTGGTCGACCCTGCAGATACGGCTCCTGGTGCGCCCAACTATTACTGTTGGTGAAAGACTCGTGAAGGAAACGATAGACGCTCTTGTCTACGCCGCGGATCCGCCTCGCCGACACAATGAACTGGCCTTTGTAGCTCAAGAGCACGTTCTCACAGCTTGTAGAGTTGTTTATGCGGTCGTGTATGTGCGGGAAGAGGTGCGTCGTATCGCCCCAATTGAAGCGGTCGCCACAGCTCTCGCAGGAGCAGACATATCCGGACCAGCCTAGGTTCAGCATGCCGGTGAACAAGGGATGAAAGTAATTGCGTATCCGCGGGTAGAATTCACGCGGGTTGTGCACGTCGGCTTGGAGGAAGACGGTGTGTTGGGCGAGCATGTCCCAGTTGTCGAGAATGTGGTGGAGGTATGTCTCACCTTCTCTTCCGATATTGGGAAGCGTCGTTACTTTGTTTGCTCCAGTGCGGGTTCGGATCTGCTCAATGTTCGCTTCGCTGTCTTTGACATAGATCTGTATCTGGGATTCTCGTAGGTTGGGCATAGCCTTCAATGTTGAGATTAGTGTTGCGACGTCCTCCACAGGCTCTTTGTACATGCTGATAACGACTTCGACGGCAACTTCTGGGGTATATCCATAGTCAACAGTCGGGTTTACCTTGAGCGGTGCTCGGTATATGTTCTCTGAGAAGTTGAACATCAGATAGGGGATCCAAACACCAGAGAGAAGGATGAGGGCAAGACAACCGCGCTGCAACACGATCCGCCGTCTCCACCTCTCCTCAGCGCTCCGGGTAGCGTCCGAATCTGCCAAACCGAGACCGCCGTCGCTGTATACCAGACACCGGTCGTCGTTGTTTGGGACGTTTTCGTAAGCCTGTAGCTTATCCCAGTTGTTGTTCCGATTGTTGTTCAAATTAGACGCGCCGACCATGCATAACATGGACAACAAGAAGAAAATGAGTTGATACCAACTCATGTAGGAGCGCCGAAGCGTGAGCGTCGACGCTAGGCCTAACGCCCCAACCATGAGCACTGGGGTCAGGTAGTACCAGCTGTACTCGGTGGGATAAATGGCCGTCCCGCTGTCCACCTCGTCCATTGGAGAGAGGAGTGACTGGCCTATGAGCATTGCAGTCGCCGTGAAAAGAGCATTGGCGGCGAGCAATAGGAAATGATTTGGTTGCAGAGCGTTGAAAAACCCGCTCCAGCTTTCTTCCGCATGGTATGTTGCCACAGTCCCTGTGATAACAAGCCCAGTACCGCACAACAGTATGTTCGTTCTCGCTTCGTGGAATGTATCGGGCATCTGTTCAGAGATGAACTGCCGCAGGGCTCGCGCGATTCCAGCCAGAAGTAGAGCCAGGATGGCAGTCACCAAGCCCGCCACGTGGAGCCTATACTCTGCGCCTAGGATTCCAACGCAGGCGAGCAGGGCGAGGAAAATGCGAGCGATTTCGAGTTGGGATCGTCGTTCTTTGCTTCTGAAGAGCATTATCGACGTCTCGAGGCACCGTGGCACAGCTACTAACATGAGTAGGATCGGAAGATTCTGGAAATGCAGTATAGCTTGGCTAGGGTCACAAGTCAGCAAGATATTCCGTACGAAGGAGGTGGCACTCTCGATAGATTTCCTAAGCAAAGACAGCGTGAGTGTCAAGACTGGGTGAGAAGGCCGTCTGACACGTGCGGAGACAGATAGATTTGAGATTCACTCCTACTTACGTGAAGAACAGCAGCGACGTAGCGGTGACCGCCGCTAGAAGGATATGCAGTACCCATTGCGAGCCCGTCGGTTGATGTGAGTAGGGCCCAGCGGAACTCAGCCGCCGCAAATGCAAAGCTCCTGCAGTGAGAGCTGTGGTCGCCAGCTGGATGAAGTGAAGGTGGAGCGGATAGTGTACGTTTAGTTCTACGAGGAGATGTCTCGAGGTCAAGATTGACACAACGGCGGAAGCCATCCATTCCTAAGAGCTCTTCAGGTCAGCGATGACTGGCGGTTGTTGCTTAGGATATACCGTGGAAGTGAACAGTTTCTGGCACGCAAGCATACGTACCGCCTGGTGGAAGTTGCGCAAGATATCGGAAACCGCGTCAATCCACCCCATCTTGAGCCTTGAGGTGGAGTGATTGAATTTTATGTTGGTGAGGTCGGATTCGTTGTTTTGCGGGCATCGTGGCCTGGAGGAAGGGGCGAAGATTGTGAAGGAAACGGGGCGTCAGGCCAACCACACATGCTTCGCTTCACCCAAAGAAGTGTAGCTGCAGCCTATAGCAACGAAAGAACCAATATTAGACATTGTCACATCGTTCAGGCCCGCCTAGCAATCTTCCGTTATTACATGAAATACGCCCGACCGCCCTGAATGCCCTGCAGATAGTGGTCAGACCGTGCTGGGGTTTCTGTATTCCGTTCCTCATTCAGCAAACTTGCATACCATCGACTAGCATAGCTCTTGGGTATGATCAATTCGCGTCCACAACCTCAGGGTTTACAATACTCGCCAAGCTCCAACAACTTCTTGTGCCGGCCGTGACTTTTGGGGACGTTTCTGCCTTGAGAGCCATTGTGCGCACCTGCTTGCGCCACTGAAAGGTTCAAGTATAGTAGGATGCGCTTCCTTGATGATAGACTTGGTCGTTGCGTGCGTGATATGTGTGATATGTTTGTGTTTGGTACCAATTGCTGGGTAAGCTTGATAGGCCACCCCTTTCATGTGCGACCTCTCGCCCGTTACGATACCGCTGTATCCCGTGGAAAATGCAACACTACACGCGCGTGACTTGGAGACATTGCATCGCCTCGCAAAATTTCGCGCGTACAGTTGCTCAGTTCCATGGGGTACGGGATAGTATCATGCTTTAAAGACAGTCTGTTTGCGCTGCCTGACATATATTGGGTGACTATTTGGTCAGTAGACGACTGGTCATGGATAGTCAGAACTATGACGTGTTTCGGACCTAGTAGTAGCAAACGCAGGATTGCCGACGGTAAGCTCATTCAGATATGCCAACGTGAGTTAGGGCTATTCACCTCTCTGAACGCGTCTTTACACGTCGTCTTTGAGGCATCAGCCTGGGCCTGTGCAAACTCCGCCGCGAGCGTTCAAACTCCACACTGCGATTCCGCCTTTGCTAAATCGTCTTGTCAAGTGTCCAGCACGGATAGTCGATGTCAACATTCGTGTGTAGAGGGCCTGTTGGGTAACGGGTTGCGCATTTGCCTTCCATCAGTTGGAACCACGAACCACACGTCACTTAGTTCTGTGGCAACATCAAAGAAGTCAGGATGCGAGTAGTACTACGTGGAATAAGTTGCACACGAGACGAATAATTAGTGGATGGGGAGATTCGCCGAAATGTGTTCTGATATAATCGCGGTCCGTGCGTAAACGTGCGACGCGTTCACAGCGACCGCCGTTCGAACATGAACACTTTCACCACCACCACTTCAACGATTGACCCGGCAATGCACTCGGCTTTATCATCGTGCGAGAAGTTGGAGACTCCGCCTTGAGCTTTGGCGGTAGCCTCCTCGAATTGGACAATCTTCGTTTTCGAGGATCCGCACGCAGCGGCTGGACCCACCCAATCCAGACATCAGAGAGTCGCCTATTTTTATCCCCTCGCGATTCAAGCCCCAACCGAACGCGAGAAACCGGCAATCGTACCCCCGGTCAAATCTGTGTCCAATACAAAACAGCATTAGTATTGGAAGGCTGAAAGATCTGATTCGAGGCGAGCTTCCACGAGTTAAGCATCTAGAAGAGTTGCACCCATTTGCCACCATCGCTCCCTGTTTATAGCGTGGCTGCGCTAGCTATGGCTCGACAATTGACATACAGCGAAACATCAGGCCAAGTCTTTACTGAAGTGACGGTCGCAGCGACGAAGCGGATTCCCTGGTGGAACAATCGTTCCGGAAAGCCAGAAAATCCGTTCACGTATCGGCGGAGTGGGTTCGGTGCCAGCTCACTATACGATGCTGCTCTTCGTGTTTGTGCATTCAATGCCGAGTGGATAAGCCCGGAAGCACTGGTTTGTGCTGAATGGCCATATGCTGAGAGAATACACAGACGACTGAAGGAAAGGTGATTCTACCAGGTATATTCCGAAATTCTCGACTGACGTTGGAACTCAGGGATGCTCTGACCTTCAAGATATGGAAAATCTTTCGGGAAGCTTTCCCCGAGGTAGCAGAACTTGACCATAGCTACCAAGTGCGCATTGCTGCGCAACCGACTGAGCGTCCCAGCGGCGAGTTAGCTTCCATCCACAGGCAAATCACAACTCTACCGTTCCCGGCCCTCACAAACATTGATATACGCAACCTCCGACTGAGGCACGTTCATCTCATGGATCTGACCAATTTTCCGAATCTTGCAGTGCTCGCACTGGAGCAAAATCTCGATCAAGCCGGGCCGAGAGGCGAGAGTGGTATAGACGAGCAGTTCATGAAGCGCTGGGCACTTCTGGTCAGGGAAAAGAAGGCGTTTTTGAAGCTTACAGTCATCATATTCCGACACTTTCGAATTGCCCTCGACAGTACTCTGGACTGCTTTGGAAGTTTTCCCTGTTTACTGCTGTGTAATGCGGATACGATCTATCCATTGCAGAATCCTGCTGGTATGGCGAAGACCTGGCAACCCCTATCCATCGAATGGTCCGTACGCGTTTCCATTTCCCGCAAACTCGTCACTAACGTGCTCCGTACAGTGAACTTGCAAAGAACAGCAGGGAGAATCCTCAGAGGATATGGACGCGCTCAACAAAGACTGTACACGAAAAAATGACAAAGCTTTATGAGCTCGTCAGCAAGGTTTCGTCCAATTCCAAAGCCAAATCATCCAGCGTCGCAGTTGTTTCCATTCATTATGGCGAAGGGCGTCACCAACCTGATAAGATTACCGACTCTGCTTGGTTCTTTCGCGAAGCTCCTTCTCCAGGGGATCTTGCACAACCGGAAAAGCGCCCAAACGATAGCGACAGCTCTCTTGAGGGCAAGCATGCGAGGGTGGATAAGAAGAGAAAGATAAGAGCGAACAAGCAAACGGACATTGGTTCATTGTTAGGACTGCTAGGACCTACTTGAGGCTCTGAGGAAGAAGTACTTTGAGGAGAGTTCGGAAGTATCATGTCTCCGGGCCTCCGAGTCACAGGCTGAGCAATGCAAGAACATATCGGGTTTCATGATGTAATGTACCAAACGTCACCGACGTCTTCCGGCCCACGTATTGGAGAAAACTTTGGATGTGTTCGCAACCGCACAAGAAGCATAACGAAGACATGCAATTGCGCAGCAAAATGTATATGTTGGTCCATGTGGGCACATTGATGGAGCAGGCAGGGATCTGCGGGCGGAGTTCCGCTACGTACGTACCAGTTGACACTTGCACTTTTCCGGGAGTCTGCACGTTACTAGCGGTCACGCGATACCTGATTTGACCAGGTTAACATCTTGGTACGATTATCGTCTAGGACCTTGCACCGAGAACCGTATTTCTAATCGGTGTCAAGCTGCGGATTGTGAGCACAGGGTCGAAATCAGTGAGTCATAATTTTCTACCCATGTCCTCCACGCCAAGGGACGCGGGGATGATCTCGAACGCGCCTACAGCGTTGTCAGCTACAAAAGGGGAACGCGGATCGTGAGTGTGCTTTTCTGCGCTGTACCTCACTTCCGTCAACTCGTCTCAGTCGCCACAATCCCTCCTTATACACAATGACGTCAGCTCCAGTCACGCACATTCTCAACAGAGTCGACTACTCCAAGCATTATCTTGTTACAGTCCCTCCAAATCCGCTACCGCCTCTTGCTCCATCTTCCCTTCGCCTGCAATCCAAGATTCTAGGGCTCACTACCAATAATCTCACCTATGCTCGACACGGCCACATTCTCGGCTGGTGGGACATCTACCCGCAACCAGAAACTACACCAGCACCCTACAACGACCGTTCCACATATGGACGGATCGCGGCATGGGGTTATGCCGAAATCATCGCCAGCACTGTTCCAGACATTCAAGTTGGCAGCACCGTCTACGGGTTCCTCCCCATCTCGACGATTCCTGAGGATGTCCGCATCGAGCACACAGGGATGAAGGACCAAATATTCGTAACTAGCGAACACAGACAGCATGTCTGGAAGATCTACAATCGCTACAACATCTGCGCGCCGCTTGCTGAGTTAGAGAAGACGAAGAACTTAGATTCTCTAGGTTGGGACTCGCTCATGCAAGGACTATGGGCTACGGGCTATAACATGAGCACTTACGCATTTGGGTGGGAAGAGCAATCCCGTATTCATCCGAGCGGCAACGGTGAATGGTCTGCTGAGGACGCCAACCTTGACAACTCGACAGTCATCGTCCTCAATGCTAGTGGTAAAACAGGTATGGCATTCGCATACACGCTGAGGAACAACCGGCCCAAAGAGCATCAACCCACAACAATCATCGGCGTGGGATCTCAAGGTTCCAAGGAAACACTAGAGAAGAGCGGTTTCTACGACACGGTGATGCTTAATTCCGACGAGCAAAGTGCCAAACAGCTCATCGAAAAGTCCGGAGCCCGCCGCGTGGTTCTCTTCGAATTTGGTTCTCGTGAAGGCGTACCTGCCACATGGTGCGACATGATACATGCCGCTACCATTCCGTCTACCTTCGTTTCCGTTGGCGCCGCAGTCAAAGTGCAACATCCCAACGAAGCGCGCAAAGAAGTCACCCAGCTCTTTGAACGCATCCAGGTCAATGCAGGTGCGCTCAGGGAGAAGGGAATTGAGCTTGCGGGCGAGGCGTACTTTGATGCGTACTTTGCGGCTTGGGAACAGTTCAAGAGTAAAGGCGGTATCCCGGGAATGGAACTGAAGTGGGGAGAGGGGCTGGAGAGCTGGGAGAAAGGGTGGGAAGCTTTTTGCAACGATGAAGTGAGGGCGAGTACCGGGTTGGTGTATCGCATCTGAGGGTGGGAGGTGTTCTTGAAATGAGCTGTATAGGCAAGATGCGGGATGAGACACGAGTACGGTCATCCGGACGGAGGAGCGTAGAGGGCGTCGCAATTCGTAAACCGGTCGACTGTGTTCTGATGAATTAGTCGCTGACCCCTCTGGATAAGCCTTGCAGACTCGGCCATGGGAACAAAAGCTCTTTCCCGCCTTACGCCCTTCAGTGGCTAGTCTTTAAAGAGGAAGTGGCGCCACGCCTCCTGCTTCCCGGCCATTCTCACTAGACTTCTTCTTCCAGCCACTGGACCACGTTTTCACATACACTCGTCAGATTCCATCCGTTACACTAGCAATCGCTATATACATCTATTCATTCAATTGCAGCATCATCCACATTCGCTATGGCATCCACTTCGTCGAAGCGCGCGACCCAGAAGCATCTCAAAGCCTTCGATCGGCTCGAGATCGTCACAGACTTCGACAACGCAGAAACTAACTGTCACAGTCGACCACCTCCTGGCTTCGAACACACGACGCGTATCGGTATGGGTTGGCGTATTGTGAGTTGTGGTACTTCTCAAGGGTCTTCGTGTTGTGGCCTCAAGGGAGCGTTGAAAGCTGACAACTTATCTAGACTGGGGTCTGCGAGCATCCGACTCAACGGCAAAAATCGTATGTCATTTGGTTCGACGCTTGGAGTAACAACAGCTTCCAGAGCAGAGCCCCTACAAGTCGAACCGATCGAGGAGAACAATTCATCGTCAAGGACATCCCCAGGCCGTCTAGTGAGTACAGCGAATACACCGGTAACGGCGGGACCGTCGAGAACGACAAGGACGACGAGACTGACGCAGTCTATGACCATTTCACGGTTCTTACCAACAAAGACGAACTGATGGAGGAGCGCATCGGGGTCTGCAAAGTCAAAAGTACGTAATCCCAAAAATCGGGTGCAAAGACGTACTCTGCAAAGTTCATCTTGAGCGGTCTCAGCATAAGTTTTCTTATTTTGGTTCAGCCATTGACTGGCTTTTACAATGCACTTTGGACATAGCTAACGCAGTGAGTTACAGACAAAGGCCTCGTCATATTCTGCCCCTGTGCGGTTACTAGAATCACGCGCGTCGTCAATACCGCCATAGAAACGACGGGAGAGAGTCGCGTATACGCAATTGTAGGAGGCTTCCTCTTCGAAAGCCTCTTCTTCAAAAGAGTCAGTCCCGAGTGGTGGCGGCTTCGCCTAGTTACCGAAACTTTGGAGCAATGGGGCGTGGAAATGATCATAGTCGGAAGCTCTACTGGCAAGACCGTCATCGAGGAGCTGCTGGATGAGATGCCAGGTATCGTTTGGCTCAGTTACGCCGGAGCCACGTTTACCATCGGGGATTCTCGAAATGCAGTAATACCAGAAGGTCAGTCCTCCCCTGCGCCATAAGTGCGAGGCAGTGCGGTCTCGGGTCTGATACGATGCTGACTTTAGCACCCAATTGTTAGGCAATTCTCCCGGCAAGTCCTCTGGATATGGGAGACACTATTCCGTTCGCGAGATGCCTTCTGACCGGACCTTTGTTGAAACACCAACAGTCTTGCCTCACAACATAGACAATATAATAAGCCGCCAGGAGTCGGGCAAAGACGTCGGGCGGAGAACCTCCGCTCCACCGTGCTTGGAGAGTATTCCAGATTCGACGAAAAGCCCTCCGCATGCATCGCCTGGTTACAATCCCAACGCCGATCTGAGACAGAGGGAGAGAAAAGGAACCAACAACTGGAATGCCGTTTCCGAGCTTATCGAGGAAACCAACGCAGGTCTTCGCGAACCAAGTCGTCGCGTGTGGCCCTTGAAGGTTGAGTATGACCGGGTATCCGTAGAACAATCAATGGTGCGTCACCCCAGATGGAAGTGGATGCTTTCAAGGTGCAAAACGAGAGTACTGGTATTCCTCTAGATTACCATTGCTGACTTTTGGACCCTGTTTAGACACCAAGTAATGTCAAGCCTGGCCTGAAAAATTCGAAAGCAGTGCCATCCTCCCAAAGAGAGGATGAATGCATCGCGAAATGGTTGTCAAAATGGCTGTTCGATCTCGACCCCCAAGACAATGCTCGCCAGTCGGACCACAGCGAACCCAACCTGGGATCCAGACGACAGTCCTCCAAGAGCAACGAGACTCTGATCGAGTCGGAAATCAAGGGCAGCCTCGACTAGGAAACGAGTGTCATAAAGCAGGCAGCCGATGCGGTAAAAGAGAACAAGATTCAACGTGATGAGGCCAATCCGGAAGAGCAACGCCGAGCCGATCATGTCGAGAATATAATGCGTGGACGTTTCGAGGACATGCAAGGGGAGCGACGGTATATTGAAGCACTAGGCCTGACATTTGAACAAGCCAAAGAAATGCTACGGCAAGATCAGGACGATCGCGCTGCTGAGCAACGCAGACTAGATGAGCATCTTCGACTTCGCTATGGTACGTCGGGTTTCTCAAACACCCCGGCCGCCAATTGGAGGCATCGGTTAACGACATTTCTCTGGATGAGCTTTACTGACTGCGGCAGATGGCGCTCCAGCAGCTGAAGAATGTCGGGAAGCAGCAGCAGTAGCAGATCGATGGCTAGAACTTGACAACCCGCTGCGCCCACTATCCCCGCCGCTGTCGCTCAAGAAACACGCGTTGATAAAACACTTGGAGAAGCTTCGGGGCATCGGAGCGCACAAGGATCTCGAGACGCATCCAGCATTGAGGACGCGCCCGAGGTCATCGAGCACATCAACGTCGTCGCCGGGGGCAGCAACCCCGTCACGGATCTTGGACCACCGTCAAAAAACATTTGACCCCCTCAACGGCATCCACCACAGGTACGTCTTCGCGTACAAAGTGCGCCGTGATCTAACACAGTACAAAAATTACTCACCCAAGACATGGCGTACGGAGATACCTCTGAATGAGCTTTGCTGACTATGTACCCCTACGTTTAGTTTCGTCACCACGCCTCAGCCCGGCGAAGCAGGCATTACAGAAGACCGGCTACCAAATGCCCTTCGACGCGATTCTCCGCCGGACGAGAGCGACGGAAGGGAGAGCGCGAAAGAGTCCAGGGAAAGCAGCGGAATCATCGATGCGTCTGAAGATAGATACGAGGGCGTGAAAGAGTCTGACGAGACGCCGCTTGTGGCCCATGACAGGACGGGAGCATCGCTTAAACGCAGCAGCTGGCGTTCGCTTGCGGATGGCTTCAAAAGAGCTTCTCGGCGTGTGAGGCATCCGCGTCGATCCGGGAGAAGCGGGACCGCCGAAGCGTCTGACGAGGGACGCGAAGACTTGGACGGCGTTGATCAGGAGACGGGTGGCAACAGCACTGCAGAGGCCGACGAGGTGATCGAACCCGACAATGTGGCAGAGCCTTCATCTAGACGCAGCAGCTGGCATTCATTGGTTGAGGGCTTCAAAAGAACTTATCGGTGTGTGAGGCATCCGCGATGGCCGACGAAGACGACGTAAGGTTGTTAAAGATGCGGATTTACTCTCGATCGTATTGATGTGAACGGACTTTGTAGTCTAGTAAGCACTAGCTCTTGTAACAGTTCCATTAGTATAACGCCATGCTTTGGTCTTCCGGAGGGCCTTTTTCCGCAATTCCAAAGTGAAGTCATCATCGAGGTAGCGGTCATGCTATAGATTCGCTGCCGAGCTGGAACTACTACAGATGTGTCGTTAAGGAAAGATATTAGGGGCCCAGTGTGAGACTACACACTGAGACACCTCTTGGCGGGCTTTGCAAATCGTGTCAATCGGCAACAACTTATCTATCCCGAGAGGCTGTCGTTGCGACATCCCATGTCTTCTCTCCTTTGACTCCCTCAGCTTGTGGCAATGCTCCTTCTCCTCATAACTTTGTGTTTGATTGAGTGTTGCTCTCCACTAAATCGCCCATCTGATAAGATCGTGCTATATGCCACAGTCGAGGTAGCAAGTTGACAAGAATTCGAGCCGTCACCGCTCGTCGCAATGATCTGTAACCGCTTCCTCACCACACTCCATCATCATAGTTATCACCGAATATTGTACAAGGGCTTTTCGATAGGGTAACAGAAAGTGTCACGAACAAAGTATCCCAAAGCAGAAGAACAGGAACATGCGGCCATCATAAAAGGTGCATTATATCAGCTACTCTGACGTCTCCCGGCCGACTTGGGTAACTGGTAACATGTGTTCGAGAAAGTCCTACCCATAGAACAAAGGAAGATCGATCGCCGTTTTTGTCAACCGCACCGTAAGTATGTCAGTTATCCCGTCATGCGGCTAAACCATGCTAGAAGTAACAGGCGTGCAATAGCGGCTCATAAGACCGGCCCACCATCACGATAGCGTACCTGGAACCCAAGGAAACATCGTACTGTCATTCTACCACTCGGCGGCGTATTAAGCGAAAAGGGCGAACGCGAGAGCGACAACGATGGCCGCAATTGAACTCTTGCCCGTGCCAACCTTGTTACCCATGTTGAAGGGGATATCGGTGTAGGTTGGCGAGGGAGAGATGACCGTGCTATTGCCACCGGTGGGTTTCGGATACCTGCGTATGATATTAGCTACGGTCGGAATACTTCGAGAAAAAGCACTCACCCCGACCCTGATGGCCCAGACGGTTGTCCTGAGACGGTGGTGCCAATGCTCGTAGGCCGGTCGAGGATGTCAGAGCTCGTGCTACCATTGTGGCCAGTCGGCTGGGTGATGATAGTCGTCAATGGGTTGGTAACAACACTCGTAATCGACAGGGTGGTGGTAGCCTCCACACTGGACGAAGAGGAGCCCTCGACGCTGGAGGGCCTCCATGGCGTACCGGACGCTGACGCGGTTGGAGTAGCTACCGCAGATGAGTCAGAGATTGGGTGCCCTGGACGACCCGGAACCGATGACACAGTTCCGGTAGGCGCTACGGAGGATTCGGGAAGAGGCGGTGATGGTGAAAATCCAATCGTGTTGGTGATCGAATTCCCAGTGCTAGACGGGGTGTACCCTGGACCGGGTGGCGTAGATGAACCAGTGGATGGGCCGGCTGTGGTTGGCACATTACTGCTGTCCAGCACGCTGCTCGAAGTGCTCTCAGCACTCGAAGAACCGACGCTCGGAGGGTGGGTGAAACCGGGTATAATCGAAGTAAGACTTGTACCAGTCGGGAGGATTGCAGAGCTAGAAGATGGAAGACCCGGCGGTCCGGAGGGAATGGAAGTGCTTGAAGAGCCCTCACTAGACGTGTCCTGAGTACTCGTAGAAGAGCCGTTTGAAGGGATGGACGGAGCAGGGATGCCTGGAGTCAAAACCGAAGTCAGCACACCGCGCGAGGTGGATCCACCGGGTGGTCCTGGAGGTGTTGAGCTCGCCGAGACAGAAACAGTCGGCGGAAGCAGACTGCTCGGCGGAGTAGAGAAAGTCGGCGAGACTGTGTTCGTCCACGTCAGGCTGCTCTCCAGAGCAGAAGAATTTGTCGGGACTGGGCTACTCGGTGGGGTAGAGAAAGTCGGCGGGATCGTGTTGGTCCCCGTCAGACTGCTCTCCGAGGCAGAAAGAGTTGCCGAGGTCGTCGCTGGCAGGGTGAAGCTCGGGGCAGAAGGAGTCGCAGAGATGGTCGGCTGATCGCCATTGCTGGAAGTTATCGGACATACAGTCGTCGTGACAGCAACGACAGACGTGATGATTGTCGTGCCATCGGCAGTGCAGCTGGTGGCGCCCAGGCCGCAATTGGTGACAGTGACGAACGACGTCGTGAAGACAGTCGACGTAGTCCAGGCCTCGGCCGTAAACTCAGGATCATCGCGGCGGACTTCTGGTGTTTACAAGTTAGCTGTGAATCTCATGACGAGCGTATCGCTTTGCCAGACGGAGCCTTTGCCGTCTGACCCGCAGACTTGAAGACCTGGCATCTGGAGGCAGGGGAAACGACTCACCATCCGAGGACGCGAGAACGGAGGCAGCAGCACCCAGAAGGGCGGCCATCTGGACAATCTTCATGTTGAGCGGTGTTGACAGTAAGGCAGCGGATAAAAGAGTGTGGGGGTGAGAGAGCAAATAGCTGGAGGCTGATTGCCGGGCTGAGCGTGGAGAAGAAGCGAGTGTAGGTAGTTGGGTGCAGAAGAGAAGATCAGAGGCGGGAGATGTCAAGAGAATGAGGGCAGCGGCGATGCCAAGCCGCAACGTCAGTGGTCAGTGAGCGAGGGCAACAAGCAGGCGCGTTGCTGCACCAAAACAAACATTGCCGGGCTGCCTTCACCGAGGGTCTGTAGATGAGCAGTCCCTCCATGTATTGACCTTGCTTCATGGGCAAGACCCACGGGCAATTTGCCGTATCTGATCTCAGGTTATCAAGCGCACTGCCCCGTCACGTGGGGTTTTCTTTCACTCCTTGGCGGGACAGGCAAGCGCACGCATCCCCCACGCAGCCCCGGGAAGCCCCAACTCGACACGCCAAACGACCCGGAGCTGGCAGCCGACGGGTGATTGCAGCTGTCGCCAGTCATCAGCGGCCAGTTGCATGGCTATCCGCCCAGCACCAACGTGACGGTGCGACGCTGTGTTGCGGAGGATATGTCCCCATTAGCGTTACAAGTGCGTCAAACTTGCATGACAGTGGATGAGCCTTGCAAGGTGCAACTTCCTACCGCAACGTTGGCATCTGAGCACGAGCTCGGTCCTTCCCGCCGGTCCATAAACAGGCCCACGAGTGACGGCGAGCACTCTTTCTCCTTCACTCCAGCGCCCTCACCTCGCCCGCAGCCAACACCACAGCAACCGCCACCACTTGCACGCCCAGGTCAACAAAGGCGTGATCAGAGCCGCCGCCGCTGTCTGCGCCTCCCCATATAAACTACCCGTCACCTCCCCTGCTCTCGCTCTCCACGACACCTCCACTCAACTGCACTGCATTCTAGCGATTGTATTGCCTCCGCTCGCATACTCTCAGCCAAGCATCTCTTTCATCCCCATTCAACAATTCTACACCATCAATCACCATGCTCGGCTTCAAGATCCTCGCTGTCGCTACTGCGCTTGTCGGAGCTGTCGTCGCCCTCGATCTGACCGAGATTGGAGGTAAGTACTGGCCCTCGACATGCGACTGGCAAGACTGACGCTCGCATAGCCTGCATCCCGGTTCCCCCCGTCACGGTCACGGTCACGGTCACTGACTGCGAGCCCGGCAAGCCCGGCGGTCCGACTCCCACCCCCACTGCGTCTACTTCGTCCGTATACCCGCCGCCGCCAGGTGAGACGACCATCATCGTACCGCCTCCGAATGAGACCTCGGTTGGTCCGTCAGCTCCACCTTCAAGCGGTCCAGCTTCGAGTGGCGCGTCTTCTTCCGGCGAGGCTCCTTCTGGCTCACAGTCAACGTCTCCTGTTGCACCGACACCGTCAACTCCTGCCGGCACGGAGACCCCGAGCCCGACGCCAACTGCCACGCACTCTTTATCTCACTCTGGCAGCACTCCACCAACCAGTACGATAACCCCACCACCTGCCGAGACCTCGAACGCCGCAGCTCCTGTTTTCGCTGGTATGGGTCCGTTGGTCGCCGCCGGTGTTGCTCTCAACGCGGTCATTGTTGCTCTGGTCTAAAGGACCTCCTTCAAGCCCTGGTCACGTCCATGTCGCTACGATAGGGCCTGGTTCTACGTCCATCTCTGGCCGCCACTTTCTTCGCTTCTTCGTCACCGCGCTTACCGTCTGCGGTTGGCGTTAATAATTTGTAAGATACCATTTGGGTCGGGGATCTCTGGCACTGGCGAGATGGATCATTCATGGATCATTCATGGATCGGTAGCTTCTAGCTACATCTGTTCGGTGGACGGCAGATAAAAATCACTTCTTCAAACATACCTTGTCTGCTCCGTGACTCTCGATTGTGATCTGCCCTTGTGCATGAGGTGGTGCAGTCTCTTCCATCTTCTGATGTCTTGCCTTGCTTTTAATCAATCTCGCCTGCCTACCGCGCACTCGACCACCGCACTCTCCAAGGTTGAGGTACAAACCCCAAGTCTGTAAAGCTTATCGAGAGGGGTTTATGTGTAAGTTTTGCCGTACCAGATCGCCCCAATGTCTTGCTTTTGCGATACATTTTGTACCCCCAAGCTATGTTGTTGATTGAGGTTGGATGGAATGGGCGGCTGGTCGCAGCGACCACCAAGCACATCAGCCAATTCAGTACTGGTTTCCTGAATAGTGAGTGTGTTCCCGAAACTTTAATGTATGCATGCATCTTTGCCTCCAGATGGAATCATCCGGTCAATAAAGACTTGATCGCCAGATGAGATGTCATTCTTAGTCTGCTTCAGTATGGATCATGAGACGAACCATGCACTGGATGGAACCTGTACAGATCGAGACGCGAGAGAACAAGCGCAAGCCTTGGAGCTGGAGATCTGGTACACTACAGCAAATACTTTGCCTGAACATCGCCATGTCCAACAGGCACCGAGCGACCGTCATGCTATGAAGCATTGCCCAAACACACCGCCATCATCCGTTCGGCGACGCACCCTTCTTGTCCTCTATTGACTCGCCCGCCTCCCTCTCCTTCCTACGCTGCGCAACATCCCAGTTGTACACGCGCGCGAACGCAACCTCGAGCGTCTACATCATGTCAGCCATATCCAACCCACCAATTCAAGGGTGTAACATACCGTGACCTGCTCCCGCAGGAACTCCAGATCTTCCTCGCAGTTCGCAAGACTCTTCTTCGCGGTGTCGAGCTTGGACTTGAGCAGCTCTTCGGCTTCGGGGATGGGGTATGCGAGCATGACGTTTGCCTGTGCATTTGTCAGTCCCGGGTTTCGCCAGTTCAGGATCGGTGAACGTACCCCGAGCCATAGGTATACTTCGTCCGACGGCGGTACCTCCGCTTTCGCGTATAGCGTATCGTTCAGCTCGAACGTTGTCTCGATCGGATCGGCGTCTTCCTGCGTCCAAACTTAGCATCGTGCCGCCTGCAAAGATATGCGTAGGCGCATACCTTCCTGCTCTTCAAGAAGCGCACTGTCTCGAGCGTCTTCTGTATGTCGGGGATTTTGTCCCTAAGCCCCGCTGCCCGCCGCTGCGTGTTTGACTCCATGAACTGGTATTTCCTAAGGCCGTGTGTAAGCCGTGGGACGTCGTCATAAGGGCTAGTGGAGCCGCGCGTACGAGATCATCTCTTTGAAGCTGTTTATGGTGCTCTCCACCTCCGAACGGTCGTTCACATAGTCTTCGACTCGGTCCACGAACGGCGCGACCGGGATGCCGCGAGGGTTTGTGGGCGCATCATTGCTCCTGGGAAAGTGTCAGTAGGACCGCGCGAAAGAGAGGAAGATGCTCACTGTATAGCCTTCTTCGCGGTAGCCATAGCGGAATTCTGGCTTCTGCGCGAGCAACTCTTCTCCACTATGACATGATATTGGAGGTTTGCAAACACTCGGAACTCTGCGCTTAGTCACGATTCCTTGATGGCGGGGTACTTGGCATGCAAATCTCCGCCCCGCCCCGCTCCTCAGTATTCACTCTTCCTCTCTCGTCCGGAGCAGGACATTGCCTTTCATCGCTCCTCGGAGACAGTTCCGTCTGTGAGCTCATGACTAAGACGCCTCTATGTCGCCAGTCGTCCCCACGACCTGGCTCACCACCGAACCTAATCTCGCATCCTCACCTGCATCTCAACATTCTCATCTGCGCGTCAGCATTTACTACTATGTCCCAACGCCACGAATAGCCTGACAACCTTCATAGATGATAGCTCGACGCAGTGTGACCACGAACCCTCTTCGATAACGTAGCAGCCCGGACGAAGAGCCACCAAATCCCGCACCGGTGAACTAGCGATGCTCTATCGGCCTGCTATCTGCGGTGGCTGATCAGGGTTCTGAGTTATCGCCACCTTCGATAACGTCCATCTTGTCCTACCCACCTGGCTGCATACACGAAGCCGAGTGGCTTTTTGGCGCTCGTGCTTCAGGCCTCGTCCGGATGGCGAAGCGCTCGATTATTGAAGATCGTCGGGCTGCATCGCGGCCGTCTCACTTGCTTTAAGCTAGTTTCGGGGTCAGCGCTATTTCACAAGGGATCTAGCAGCGGATGAAGTTGCATCTCGACAGATTTACAATACTTACTCAGATCTTACTCATTGCCGCGACCACACACCACCCGCGGCAAGTAGACTACTCTAAGCGTTCCTGGCCGTGGCTGGGGGATCGACACGGCTGCAGCTGTCTTGGAATCCACCTACTGCAGCCACGGCCCTTTCGGAACTCCACCTTGGGCTCCGAAGAAGCCCGTGGATACCATAGGTACACGTAAATTGCGTCGGCGACTTGGACAACGCTGCCAGCGCATCAGCAAGCGGGCACTGCTATCAGGCTACGAATCTCAGACAGAAGCAGTGCAAGTCCGGGTGCTGTGCCAGTCTTACGCAACCCCACTCGGCTTATTCCCATTTGCTCCATCCAGCTTGTTTTACGATGGGAATGCGAGTAGTTCACCGATCGGGGGAAAATGGTTCAACAACACCTGATGCATCAATAACTCTAAACAATAGGATTCCAAAGTTTTGCCTTGTTCTGTTGTACCTTCTCATCCGGGTCATCCATACCTGATCACGATGTGAACACACAAGACACTCGAGTCCCTCGTATAACCCCGCCGAAGGAAAACGATCTCGTATTCCCAAAGCATATCTTTCCACCCGCCGGCTCTTGCCACAGGCATCGTTTGAAAGAAAGTTTAACATCTGGTCGGAGCGCTCAAGAAAGTTAATGATCAACATTCAGAGCAAACCCACGCACCCCTGCTCGTGACCAATCTGTTGAACCGGGTTTCGGGAAAACCTCAAGCCCCCAACCTTGCCTACCATTCAGTGTGTCATGCCTGCAACAAGGTCATGGGCGCAGACGACCATTGATCTGCACAATCCCCTTGTCGCAGGGTCTACCCCCTTGTCCTACCCGAGTTCCACACAGCTCACAACATCCGCAGCCTCATGACTCTCGAACGAGCTTTTGGTGTAGCTCCGCGATGTGCAATAGTCCTACAATTATCAGCTTCAAGATACGACGCCCATGACATCACACCCAGCTCCACACACTTGGCGCACCGCGAAATGCCTAACCGACAATGTAGACATGTCCGCGTAGAGCGCGATCGCCGGGAACGTGGCTACCTGGATACCGGGGGTAACACAGCGCACGCAATGCGACGAGCGCGGGTTGACATGCGTTGGCAATTTGAATGTTGATCTACTCGAAACTGTTGCGGTGATGGCTTGGGATCATGTGAGCGAGCGAAGCCTCGTTTATGGGACGGTCGTGTGCGAAGGATCCTGACGCAGAGAATATATCGCTTTGGGGCAAGCGCTGTGGCGTTGAGGGCTTGCTGGCGATTGGCGGGATGGCAAGGCTGCAATGTGGGTGCATCATGATGTGAAGATGAGGGATTTGGCAGGGATTTTGATAGAGTGCAATTTGGAGATTGGGCGGCTGCCATCGGTCAGTCACGCCATGCTGTAAAAGGTGTTCGTGTCGAAGGCTGGGTGAGTAGCTGGAGCCGGCAGGCGCTCCAGTGAACGTTCATGTCAGCATCTAACTGCGCCCAAACGTAATGCACACATCGACTTGCAGGACGCCCTAAAACGTCCCGTCAACGTGCATGCTGAGGTGCAGCATCTTGCTACTTGAGATGCATTACCAAACCAATCTCACTCCGACCAGACTCCGTCTGTTCCCACTGCCACTTCATCCTCAACCCAACAACCAAAAGATAGGGTTAATTCATCAAAGATACCCACCGTACCGGTGAAATAACAGACCCACGGAATGCAAACCCGACGACCCAAATTCAACACCAATATCCATCCCATGTACGCGCCGACCTCCCATGTACACTTAGGCCCCTTGCATACCCGCCCGGGAACCCGAGTCTCGGCCCTCGTGTCCAGGCATCCCAACTCCAAGCCGCACAATCGGCTTTCCCGGGTCGTTCTCGTCTCAACGTCACCATCATCACATATAGAAGACGTGCTTTCTGTATTACCCGGGATCTCACCCTCCAGCACACCACTTAGGCCGCCCTCACCATCGAGGCCGCCCTCACCTTTACCCGTCCACTCTCCTATATGACGGATCCACCGGCCGAACGGGAACGGCTGGCGATCCACACGAACTACTGTCCGCCCGCTCGTTGCGCGGTCTGGCCCGTCGGGTATGCGAGGTGCGACAGGGGTTTATGCAATGCGATGCGACGTGTAAGACGGGATGGGCAATGGGTTGTGGTGGGATGGATAGGATTAGATGGAAATACAGGGCGTGAGCTCGGCTCGCGGTACGGGTAAGTGGGTAAAGACGAAGGTGAGGGCGACAGGCGGACGAGACGAGTGTGTTGGGATAAGATAGTTTTGTGGGAGTGGTTGGTGAGAAGGATGAGGTCTTGAAGCACTATGAGGGTATGGCTTCGGTGCTGAAGCTGTCCAATGCGAAGTAAGAAAGAACGAGGAGCAAAGATGGCATAATTATTGAAAGGAAGCAATGGGAAGGTAAGAAGTCACGGTCACTGAGGGGAAGAATCCGAAAGGCGAAAAGTCACGAGCATTGAAGAAGTCCAGAAGTGGATTTTGAATAGTTATAGTTTCGTGTATGAAATCAGGAACATATACAAAACTCCATACGCAAAAAGAAAGTCGTGACAAAGAGAGTGTAGCAATATCGAAAGCCAGCAAAATTTAAAATAACAACGACATAAGAAAAAGGAGTCATCAGAACCTCTATGTTACCCAGCCCACTAACTCCGAAACCAACCCAAATATGCAGAAACAAGAACGTGCGCCGTGGTTCCGAAGTTCAACGCTTGAACAGAGGAGATGCAGTCTAGGTAGGAACAGAACAAGTACAAGCAGAATGATCGAGCAAGTGCCTATAGCTTCAAGCCCTTCTGGATGAGCTTGCCAAGAGTGACACCCTGGAAACAGGTTAGTAAAGTGTTGGTAGTGAAGAGGAGCAAGAAGAACTTACATGATCACCCTTCATCATCGTGAAGTGGTTCCCACCCATAACTGCATACTCAAAGTTGCCCTTGGGAAGCAGCTGTGCCCAACCATTGTCATCAAACACGGTCCGGTTGTTGAGCAGCCACTTCATCGGCGCAGGATCCTCTCCCTCACCGGGCGGTGGGCGCGGGTCATCAGGGTTGGGGCAGACACCATCGGTACACCAGATCGCGAGGACCGGCGGTGCATTCTTCGGATCCATGGGAACTGGGTCGTAGTCCTTGAGATTCTGAATTGCGGCTGCGAAGTGAGGAAGGAGCCAAGACGGAGTACCGCCAGCCTTGCCGGTGCCGAGGAGACCTATCTGGTCGAAGAAGATGTGGAGGCGCGCGGGGAGAGGGTCGAGAGAAACGGGGCAAGGCGCATCGATGAGCACAAGCGATTCAACCTTGTCGCCAGCATTGACGAGCTGCTGGGTGACTTCGTAGGCCATGACGCCACCAGCAGACCAGCCACCGATGATGTAAGGACCGACGGGCTGGCGACGCCTAATCTCAGCGAGGAAGAGGGCGGAGACGCCTTCAACACCGCAAGTCCACTTCTCAGGCACCTTCATGAAGGGACAGTTGAGACCATAGACGGCCATGTCGGATGAGATGTTGGGGATGGAGATGTATGACGTAGCGCTACCGGAGCCATCAGGGACGAGGAAGAACTTCTTCGTGGCGACCCTGGCGTTTCCCTGGAGGAGGACGGATGTGGCCGGAGGGAATTGAGACACATCGACAGAGACCTTGGCCAGCTTCCTATTCACCTCGGAGAGCTGGGGTGTCTTGGTCTGGGAAGGCTTGTTGGACTTGGCGTTGGTCTTGACCGCGACCTCCACCTTCGGCTTGGGGCGCATGCCGAGCTCGTTCTCAATGTCTTCGATGCAGACGTTGGAGGTGAGAAAAGTAGAGGGAAGATCGATGCCAGTCTGCTCACGGAGAGCACCAAGAATGGTCAAGCTCATCAGTGAGTCCATGCCCATCTCGGAAAGATCGAGCTGGTCGGTGATCTCAGACACCTCGACGCCCATCTCCTGGGCGACGATTTTGCGAGCCAAACTCGCTTCACCAGTAACGAACTGGTGAGTCTCGGCGGTCTTCATGTCATCTTTGCCGGACTCGCTAGGTGCAGAGCTGGCAGGAGTGCTGGCTGCTCCGGCCTCGTACGGGGTGGAGAGGTCGGAAGATGCCTCGGAAGTGTCAGAGGCAGCATCTTCCTCATCAATCGGAGCACCACCGTCGTACTGAGAGAAGAACTTCTTCATCTCGCCGACAGTGGGATAGTCCGTGAACAGGGTTGAGCTGATCTCTAAATCAAGATCCTCACGGAATTTGGCAGAGATGGTCAGCGACATGAGGGAGTCAACACCGAGGTTCTCGAAAGCAGCCTCATCGACAAGCTCAGACATGTCCACATCAGTTTCCTCGGCAATGATCTTCATGACGCGCGAAGTCATGGAAGAAGTGGATACCTTGGGAGCGCGAGGTGCGGCTTTGGCAGGCTTAGCAGCCTTCGCAGCCGGCTTGGAAGCAGTCTTCGCGGGAGCGGGGGTGGCAGCAACGGCTTTGACAGGCGCAGCCTTACCTAGTCCCGAGGTAGCCTTCGGCGCACCAGGAGGCGGCAACATGATATTGAGGGCGCGGCGCGGGATGTTCTGAAACTTCAGACCCATCACCTGGCCGATGACCTCGCCATCCTCTAGGATGTACACATCACCAACGGAGATGTTTCCAGGAGCAGGCTGCATGCGCACGTAAGAGCGGTAGCTCTTCTCTGGCGACAATGTCTTGGAGATCCTCAGAGAGCGCCATCCGTGAGAGATGTAGACGGAGTTGTCAGAGTCGAGATGGTCCGAGGCGTTGACAATGAAGCCCGAGAGATGAGCCAGGCTGTCAATCCAATATGGCGAGCATAAAAAGTCGCCATCAGCCGGAGTGGTCTGGAACTTGACCGAAGCAGTGGCCTCGGTTGTCTTGCCATCAAGGACTACCTCCTCCATACCGCGGTAGTTGTCGGCGTAGTTGACGAGGGCCTTGAACAACTTGTAGGCCATGCCGCGAAGGACCTTGTGAGCAGCACCAGTCTGGAGCTTCTGCATCAAGATGTCGATCTGGGACTGAACCATATATTGGGTACGGGCCCACTCCTCCTTCCAAGCATTTACATCCTCGTACTTGACGGTACCGAAAGCATGCTCAGCAAGTACCTTAGAGCCATCTGCAGTAACGGTGCGGAACTTAACCTCGACCTCGTTAGACTCGAGATCGGCGGTAGCCTCAATCTGCAGATGCTGACCAGCAGGAGGAGCAGGGTATTGCGGGATCAGGCCTTTAGTGACCTCCACAGCGTGTACGTTTAGGCCAGGAGTAGGCATGTTCGGGCGAAGCTGCTTGTAGAGATAGTCGGCCACAGTCATAGCTTGATCGGCGTACAACGAAGACGGGCAGAAGGGATTGCCGTTGACTTGATGACCACTGATAGTGGCCCGAAGCTTGGGATCGGAGAGATCAGACTGGACAACCACAGTTCCGAAGTTTGCATGAAGCTCTTCGCGAACGATGCGCTGGCAAGAAGTGGTCGAGAGCTTGGACTGCACTTCGATGGGAGCCTCAATAGCCTTGGGAGCCTCAGCAACGCGTGGAGCCTCGCCCTTGCTAAGAGTCCAGTTGTTGTGGTAGTCGAGCCAGTACTTTTTATTGTCGAACGAGTAGGTGGGCAGAGTGAGAAGCTCGTGAGCGTCGTTGAATTGCCTGTGAAACTCGTTGAAGTCAAAAGCCACACCAGCCATGAAGAGGGCAGATATGCTAGTCGTGAGCGTCTTCCACGGGTCCTCATTGCGGCGAAGGGAGCCAGCAGTGCAGGTAGAGCCGCCGAGAGACGACTTGACCATGCCGCTGCAAACGGGATGAGCACCAATCTCGAGCCAGGCCGTCTTGTCGTCATAGGCCTTGTCATCTTTTCCGGCGCTAAGTGCGCTCCAGAAGTTGACAGTCTCGCGCGCATGGCGTGCAAGGTAATCCGGGCCGATGATGCCGGCCTCACGAATGACCTCGCCAGTCAGAGGGGAGAGTACGGGGACCTCAGGCTTGTTGAAAACCACAGGGGCAGCCGCAGCCTTGAACTTCTCTAGGATGGGTTCGACCTGGGCAGAGTGGAAGGCGAACGGCACGTTAAGTTTGGTGGCCTTGAATCCCTTGGTGGCAAGGAGCTGGCTAGTCGACTCGACAATGCTGACGGTGCCGCAGAGAACAGTCTCCTCGGGTCCATTCATGCAGGCGATCTCAGTCATCTTGTCGCCGAGAGCCTCAGTGATGGCTTCGACGCTGCCCTTGACTGCGAGCATGCCGTGGGTGTTGGCGGTGCATTCTTCCTCAAGAATCTGAGCGCGACGACCGACAAGCATAACCATGTCGCTGGCGGACAGAACACCAGCAACATGAAGAGCTGCATATTCGCCCAAGCTGTGGCCGATGACAGCAGTAGGCTTGACCCCCCAAGACGCCCACATACGAGCAAGGGCGACCTGAATACACGCCATCCCGAGCTGTACCACGACCGGGGACAGAGTCGCGACATCGGTACCGTCCAGAAGAGGAACAAAGGATGGCAACGAGTGCAGGCGAGCGACGTTGTCGAGTTGCTTGATATCAGCCTTGAAGGTGTCGGATTCCTCGAAGAGCTTTTTGCCGAGAGCGGTGTATTGCGAGCCCTGACCGGTAAAGGTGAAGGCGGTTTTGGTTGGGACCATCGCGATGGGGCTGTAGCTGTCCTTCAGCTGTGCTTGAAGAGCACTCTTGACCTTGGAGATGTCGTCAACGCACACTGCAATGCGGTAGTTGTGCTGGATGCGACGAGCGGTGGTCGTGTATGCCAAGCTTGGCAGGGTCGTCTCCGGATGCTCGTCCAAGTACTCGATGAGGTTGTTGATGTTTCTCTTGAGCGAAGCAATGGACCTTCCGGTTAAGGTCACCATATGCATGCATCTAGGATCGGCTGCCGCAGGAGCTTCGCGGAGGGGACCATCTTCGAGAACGATGGCAGTGTTTCCACCGGCGGCGGAGAAATTGTTCAAGAACAGCCTGCGCTTCTCAGAACCCTTACGCGGGAAGGCAACCTGCTTCTGCGAGATGTGTACATTGCGTTGAGCGAGATCCTTGGGGAAGGTCTTGTTGATTACACCTTTGATACCAACGTTGGCGGGAATGGCATCCTTCTTCATCATCATGAGGACCTTGATGAGAGAGTTGATACCAGACGCTGCTTCACCGTGACCAATATTGGCCTTGATGGCACCGAGATGGAGTGTCTCCTCGGGTTTGCGTTGGCGGTGGCGCGGGGCAAACACATTAGTGACTGATGTCATCTCGATTCCGTCGCCAGCCTGAGTACCAGTGCCGTGCATCTCAACGTAGCTGATGCTGTGAGCATCAACACCGGCGTTGGCGAGCACCTTCTTGTAGAGATATTCTTGAGCTCCAGCGTGTGGGTGGGTAATAGAGACGGCTTCAGCGCTGTGGTTGGTGGCAGCGCCGAGGATGCATCCGAGGATGTTGTCATTATCTGCGATGGCGTCTTCGTAACGCTTGAGGATAACAGTACCACATCCATCGCCACGGCAGTAGCCATCGGCGTCGTTGTCGTACGTCTTGCAGCCACCTGTCTTGGACAAGAATTGACCCTTGCTGAGACCAGCAAAAATGTCGGGATTGGTCAAGACGTTCAATCCACCAGCGCAGGCAGTGTCGCAGTCACCGGCCCACAGCGATGTGCAAGCCAGCTGGATAGCTGCAAGAGAGGACGAGCAGGCAGTATCGACGCTGTACGAGGGGCCGGAGAACTTGAAGTAGTAGTTGATTCTACCAGGCGCAAAAGCACGCACACCGCCGGTGATGAAGTAGGTATCGACATTCTCAGCAGCGTTGATCTCACGCCAATCGTCCGAAGTCTGACCGTAGAAGGTTCCGATGCGGTTGAGCTTCGTGGAAGGTGTGCGGTTGGGTACATAACCGGACATTTCCAGGGCTTCGTAAGCAGTGGTGAGCGCCAAGCGACCCATGGGATCAGTCTGGGCGGCCTCACGAGGCGACATGTTGAAGAAGCGGGGATCGAAGTTTCCGGGTTCGTCGATGAAGCAGCCAAAGGGCGTGTGGCTCTTGTTCTTGCCTTTGCCGGTAGGGTCGCAATGAGCTTGAGCGTCAAAGCGGTCGGAAGGAACCTCGCGATGAACATCGAGGCCCTTCTCGAGCAGCTCCCAGAGCGCATCGTGGCTGGCAGCACTAGGAAAACGACCAGCCATGCCGACAATGGCAATCTTGTCGTTCTGCGTGCGACCTCGAGACTCCTCTGTTTGCGATTTCCACGATGTGTGGTCACGGACTGACACTGATGCCTGGCCGCCAGCTCTCAAAGCGGATGCAAAGCTGTTCGCCACGTTGGTGACACCGATGGCCGACACGGAGCACTCGACATTGCTCACAGCGGTAACCTGCGAGACTGCCTCCTCGAGTAGGCTGTCCCATCGAACAGGCTCCAAAAGCATCTCGCGCAGAGTACTTTGGAGAAGCTCCAAAGTGCTCGTAGCGGTGTGGCATTTGCCATCGGATGCAGAGTGAATCAATGACTGAGGACGGTACTTCTTGAGAAGCTCGGCAGTCTCGCCTTCGAGAATGCGGTCAACATCTGCTTGGCCAAAGAGATGAGGCGCATGGTATGGTGCATACACAGGGATGGGCACGCGGGTGTTCTTGAAAGCATCGCTCTCGGCGAATAGGCGCTGCGTAGTAGAGGGCGGACCGCTGATGGTGATGGCCATCACGCTAACGGCGCTGACGTAAGCCTGCGCCGATGGTGATATCCGACGTTCGTCGTGGAACTCTGCGATGGCGCTCTTTGCGGCGTTCTCGGAAATGCCAGTGACGATAGTAGACCAGCTTTCCTTCGCGTTTGCAGCATGCTCCAGAGCATCTTTAGCCGCGCCGACGCAGCTGCCCGCTCGAAAGGCGATGCGGACGGCTTCTGTGGCGAGCGGCAGCATCTCCTCCAGGCTCCTTGCAGAGGCGACGACCGAACCAGCGATCAACCCAGTGCATAGACCGAGGATGCGTGTGTTCGATGGGTTGGGCACTTGCGACGGGTTTTCACCGTAATAACTACATGATAATCAGCTAAGTCTGTGGTTTGGGGTTCGGTTTGACTTACCCGATGTAGTGTGCCAACTGTGCTATTGTGACCAAACAGCTCTCCAATTGCGGAACCTTATTGCCTTGTTGGCTGTAGTTCTCGATCAAGTCGTTGATGGTAAGGAAGTCGGGCATTTGGTCGCGTTGCTGCCGTGACAGCTTCTGTACCTCCTCGCGGAGAGCAACGCTGGTGCGTTCCAGGAATGTCCAGAGTGGGGCATTGTTCTTCCAAACACATGCTTTGCGCAGCAGCGGGAACTGGTCCGCAGTTTGATCTCCGAAGATGAAAACGTTCATTATGGCGGTGGTAGAAGCGGGAATATTAGAGACGATGAAGGTCGAGAAGATGGAGAAGATCGTGGGCCGATAGGATGATCAGCAGATCTTTGAGAGGATAAGAATGATCAGTAGAACTAGCTACTGTATGAGGACGAAGATAGGGCGTTGGAGGATGCCTGGTGATCAATGTCTTGGGAAGGGAAGGAAGTCCTCTAAGTGATTGTGGAAGAGGAGAGAAGTGGCTTGTTATGTAGAGGATGAGGACCCAAGAGACTGAATCAGGCCGGACTGAATGGCCCATGAGGGATTGGCGACACTCTATATTTGTAGGCGCCCAAGCTGCCATTCCACTGTGTGAGAGACCCGAACGTGGTCTGGGCGGAGATCGCGCGATGACAAGCGCACTGGGTACCGGATCGAAGAGTGCACAGATACGGAGCTAGTGCATTGCCGAACGATGTACAGCAGCATATTGACGTGAAGACGAAAGTGGAGCTGTGGGTAATCCCTTTCCACGTTAGTGTCGCCATGGTTCCGAGGATTGCTGGGGCGCAATGGCCGGACGGCTTCGGTCTGAGCGTCTGTGGCTATAGTTAGGCTACCGTGCCGCTGTGGTATCGAGCCCAAGCGTCAAGGATGATAACAGAGATGAGACGTGAGAAAGTGGTAGTAGTCAGGGCGCTGTCTCGAAATTCGGGTATACTATTCGGATCCCCATGAGCCGGGGTCGACATGGAGCCTGTGTCAAACTGTCAACTATGTCAGCTAACAGCAGATCCCAAACGCAAAGCGGAATAGACTGCCGCGATTTAGGCATGATTTGAGCGTGGTGAAGTGGTTGAGCCCTGGGGCAAGTTGATAGTTTGCTGGAATATGCCCGGCTTCAAACAGATATCGCGCACCAAACGACGCACTAGAAGCCCGTGCAGGCTCCCAATACCTAGGTCGAGTATGATGTTACATGTGCTCGTTCCACAGAAACCGGACGAATCCATGCTGCCCTATATCTAGAGTGTCGTCACCGAATCGATGTCGTTGGTTTTTCAGTGCGAGTTCTCAGGCCGAGACGCTGGGATTTCCAAGGTCTGGCCACCCAGGCGTGCTGATTGCAGACGGCGGAGAACATGGCGAGGTTGCACAGCATGGTTTTGACGCTTCTTGGAACATTTGGAGACCCGCACCGTGATCGTGGGGGTCAAGAGCTGCTCTCGTGGAGCAAGGGTGAATTGCTGGGTCGGCAGACCCGATGGCCCATATTGTTAGCTTACCGGTACGTTTCAAGCGCGCGAAGCAGGCCTTATCCGGCTAGCAGGACCAGCTCAAGCCCAGGAACCGTGGCGATAGAGCCACTTTCGGACGTACCGAATACGAAAGTGGTCGTGACTCGCTTCCGTGCCCGCTACAGCGACAACGTTTGTTGCGTTTGGCCATTGCGAGAAGCTACCAGTAGCACACGGATCGCCTTGGAGAGCTGTTCCAAAGCGCAGTACGCCGAGATGTTTCCATGGCCGTGTCAGGCTAGAGAGGCAGCCGCAATGTTTCGGCGAGAACAAGGCATGGCCAGGAGCGCAATGCTAGTTTGCCGAAGCTGCGTCGATCGTGATTAGCCTCGTCTCGCTGTTCGCACTTCCCCACACGGGTACATCACCAAGTCCGAGCGCATTCCGCGCCTTGAGAGGCGTATAATAGGCCCTGGGAGCTGCCAGAGCTGCATGTCTCTGTTCCGCCTGGCCGTGGAATCGAGGATGTAGAGAGCCCTGTTAGGATGGAGAGCCGTGGTTAGCCTAGAGGATGATGCAAGTGGCGGCTCTGACGATGTCGACGCCGTCGCAGGCCAGGCCCGGCCACCGCCCAGCCCCAGCGGAGCGGAGAGGCGGCGGACATCGTGCAGCGCGAGCCACGGGCACACTACATGCTCCATGTACACTACCGCTTCCAGCGCAGTGTGAATAATGATGGTGTTGTTTGCGTGGTGGTGATGCCTTCACAGCTTGCCGTGAGAGAGATGAGTGTGCGAGGATGAGGATGAGCTCTGAGCGCGCCAAGCCGGGAACCCCACCGGGGCAGATCGACCTCAACCACCACATCACCACAACATCGCCACCCGCTTCAAATCATCACTCACTCATTGCTCGCCTACCTGCGCAGCAATGCACCTTCCGAGGCTATGGCGCGGCTGACCCGGTCGTGTCTTTAGACGACCCACTCCACGTTCTCTGTGTCTCCACGATGCTCCCAGCCGGATGGCCTCCACGTGTCGTAGCTGGCTATACCCTGCTGTCGTTCGCTCCGTGTAGCCTTTTCTACCATGCTCATATCATAAGGACCTTCAGAAGAGTTAGACAACACACACCTGGACATCGACCAAGCTTCATCGCCTATCTAAGTGGGCTGTCGAAATCTCAGATCCACCCTTGCAGCGGACTTGCTTCCGCTACCATGCTCATGCTCCGCTCCGAGACCCCAGGTCAACTATGGTGTAGAAATCGAACGTGTCCCTGGCTTTGAAAAATCAATGCGTGCAAAGCACGCACCATTCTGCCTCGAGTACTGAACCGTCCAAGCAAGAGTGACAACTCAACCCAAGCCTGCATATCCACTCTTGCCTTGCCTTGCCACAGGCATACATGGCCAGATCCAGGATCATACCACTAAACAATATTGTTTATGCACCTTGACACAGTGTTTGATCTATGATCCCGAATATACGGCCTCGCTCCCGCAGCGTCGGTACCAAAGCATGCTCGCCCGAGGATAGATCCCGCGGCTGAACATGTGGGAGCCGATGCTTCTGCCGTCATGTCAAACTGCAAATTGCAAGCTCCTAGTATTATCAGCAAACGAAATAGCTACGAAAGTGACCATAGGGGAAGCTCGAACTCCGCCGTACGAAGAAGTCGTCAACAGGTCGATCAGAAGTCACGACGCTCCCCGCGTGATCCAGCCTTATTCTAACATGGATGAGTATCATGAAACGCAGCTTATACCCTCTGGAGTTCAATACCAGCTTTTCCTGCTACTACCTCGGATCATTCGGTGTAGCTCCTTCTTAATTTGCCTAGCCGAGATGCCCCAGATGCAGGAAAAGTTATAGTCGGCATACTGACGGCCATTGACGGGCTTTCATATCATCAGATGGACTCACCGTTCTCTTGGAGTACCACACTGCCTTCTGGAATTCTGAACAATACATCGGGACTTAGTGGCAGGAGCGTAATAACGACACAGTACTCTCCCAAACACAACACTGCTTGCATATGTGATTACCCTTTGATACCTCGCAATGCTACTGATGATATTTCACCGGGGGCACAACAACAACCTTTCAGTCATATATGCCTTTGATAATTGTCGACCGTTGAACAAGTGACTACTCACTACTATCGTGCAACGGGCAGCTCCACACATACAATGTCCCGGAGTTTCGAGACACACGAATCAGCGCTCTTAGGCCTGTCGATCACCTTCAAAACACATCTTCGATCATAGCCAGGATATGCCCACGATCTGGCCCGCTATGAAATAACCCCCCTAGTGTCGCGCGAGGATAGTCTCCACCCACTAGAAAACTAAGCTCAGCACCGGTCTTCTAGGCAACTTTCCGCACTCTTGGCCAAACACACAACCCCACCAGACCAGCACCGTAGTTCAAACAATTAAGCGACCCAACGCGCCGTCCCGCCCCTTTTTAAGTTCCGTTGCGTGACTATATACGCTAGAATTCGATAGCGTGTGCTTCGAGTCGGTCCACGTCTATTCTGAGGCGCGCTGGTCTGCTACCTTCTGCAATGGCTAAACCACGTCAGGAAATTTTCATGCGTCAGGGTCCGAGATAGGTATTCTGCTCATCAAAGGGATGAAACAGGGTCGAATATCGATTTCTCGCGTTTGCGATGATCAAACAGGAGCTATGTGACTGAGCATGGGACTACCTGCTGACAGACTGGCGGCGTCCGTGGTCGAGATGCACGAGACAGTTTTCCGCGAGTGCGAGTGCGAGAGCGCTGATCGTACGCGCCGTGAGCTCGGCTCTGCCGACCGGGCTGTTTCGGTAGGAGTTGCGGAAGAAAACGGCGAGCTGCCATTGCGGGTTTTTATTTGGGTTTGGTTGAGTTCGCAAACACGGCCATCGACCTTCATGTGAAGACACGCCTGACTCGATTGGAAACGTGTGCAAACAAGTGCTGTTCAGCTAAAGAGTTCAGCCACGGGTTGGGTTCCGCCCGAGTGCAATTCGACGGTAGTCGGCACCCACTTACAGTGGGATACTGTGGTTCGACGAGGAAACTAGGCGACGTCGGCGATATACCGGAATGTGGACCGCGGTTGGAGGGGGAAATCATGACGACACAAGATTCCGAGAATTAGGAATGTAAGCCTTACCAATGTGCGGGTGGCTTTTTCGTGGTTGACGGATCTTTCAAGGGTGTGGCTCGTATCTAGAGGCGGGGTTGGGTTCTGACATTCATCGACACGCTTGCTTCTACACGAAGGTACCTGAAATGAACCATCCTTCTGGAGAGCCTGGAGTACACTTTAGCCTTGGCTTGGAGTCCCGCAGACATGAACATCTTCTGGTGCCTTCATGCGGTTCGATGCTCTATATCTGGTGTTCCACGGAGGCGCCGACCGCCCATTCGATACCCAGCATCGCGGATGGGGCTTTTCGATGCTGCATGCAAGTCAGTGCTCCGTTCGTCGATCAGATATCGCTGCGGGAACGATACGACCACGTACTTACAAACCTCCAACGTACATTGAGCTATACGGCTTCCGGAGTGGCACACACTGAGTGGGGTCAAAGTTTTTGAAGCAGCTGCTGCAGAAGCACAGGTTGTGGGACTGCGAAGTGAGTGTGGCAGCGGGGTGCAAAGAGAAGGGACATGATGCCGTGCGGATCAGCACTCACCGCTGCTTCCCAGATACCAGACTCTATACGCAATCCATCTCCGTTTACACTCGCACTGTACGACGTTGATTTCCTATTTCAGAGATGCCTTAGTATCGTGCGGTCCTGGGGCATTCTCGTGACGAAAGGACCCTGCGTCGAGAACCCGCGGCCACGTAAACCCCTTGCTCGCCCACCCGACCTCTCATGGTCCTACATTGATTGGCAGCCGCCACTGGAACACGCATGTCGCCGCCCCCGAGGTTCAAAGACATGTGAACAGCAGTGTTACCAGTACTACCAGAGACCATTGCTTGGGGACACGGCCACGTTGCTGTGGCGATGCAGCAAATCTCGTGGTGCATCATCTAGTCGGTCGCACAACGGCATCGGCTGCGCGCTCGTCACACAAACTCTCGGATTGAAGGGGATGACAGCGGTGGCCGACCCCGGGCGAATTGTTCATGGTGCTGCGGCAGTCCATAGTAATAGAGAGTCTTTGTTCTTCAGCACCTGCAGGACCCTGCTTAGAAGAGGCAGAGAACATGTGTTCTTTGCATTGCGTGTACGACTTCGCCTCACGTCGTCGTCAACTATGTTGCTCACTCTGACTCAGACGCACTCAGAAGTATCGGCGTTTCGCAGAGGTTGGTGGCCCGATCAATCGATCGATACGATGAGAGGCTGAAAGGCTATTGATATCTGCCAATATCTTCAGCTTCAACGGTGTCCGTTTCTGCGTGCCGAGAGTCCTTTGCGGCGTAACCCTCAGATTTCGCATCTATGCAATCCACATATAGAGTTGTACGACTCGTGCCAATGCGTGGACCCATTCTTGTGCGTGCAAGGGAAAGAAGCATGCATAGGTTCGCAGCACGCAGGGTGCCAGCCCTCACCGCCCAGCATTGCGACGATTATTTTACACCGCAGAGTCAACTTCTCATGACAGCATATTTATTACCGGCGTCTGTGGCACAACGGGCTTAGACCTTGTATCTCCCGCGACGGGAGGGTGGGTATCGTTAAGTCGCGTGATGTTGTTCATCGATGCGCGTAAACGAAAAGTCATGTGCGTCAAGGTCAATTCATCCGGCGCGAATGGCCATGGCAGGGTCGGGCACGTACATCACGCGGGAAGCGAGCACTCCATGTACCTCTTCCCTTTCGCGATTCAAAACATATCTGTACGCGCTGATCAGTATGTCGGCACGATTACCTAAATCGACGCGGAAGTCTCGGCACAAACGTAGTGAATGATTGTCGCAAAACGGTGAAATGGATATTATGTATCTAAGGCAGACCATGTCCCTTGTATATTGCGGTGCAGATGGCAGACGGGCTCGACGCTCGGGTAGCTTAGGCGAAGAAGTAAGACGGCCCGAGTCGTATTCCTTGGAATCAGCCTTATAGGCTAAGATGTGTATAAGGTACCTATACGAGTGGTGCTGACAAAGTATGCTGGAGTATAGTGAGCTCGCTTCTAGAACCAGCAACCGCTCAGGGAGTACATCCGATATCTTATAATGGCTAATATTAGAAGGAGATAATGCAATGTTTCGCTACCAACGTTTGAAGGTACTTATCGGAATGCTACATCACCCTGCATGCTGTGAGGTGATACGAAGGTGTTTCGGTCCTGAACCCATATGCTAAGCATGAGAAGTCCTCCAGTTCGGCACTGGCGGTGCAGTTTCGGCTTTTGGACATGCCGTGCTCAGGTACTTTGGGAAGGTCTTCCATGCAGCTTTGCCGTGGCGTATTTCTCGTAACATCCCGCGCGCTCATTCGTATTTTCGGGACCAGCATGTCAGCATACTCAGCGTGTCGCAAGAAGTGGTGCGCGTCTAGAAGCTGCTACTGTCAGCCCCCAGGCAAACGGAGAAACAAGAGCGAGCTTCGTCTTCTATTACGATAGCGACAAGTTTCAGCATGCTGACAGCACAAGACAATGATGTCGGCCTGCAGGGCTGATAACGGGCTGATCGGGCGTGAAGAAGCCGATCCACCGAAGGTATACCATAGGACAGCGGAGTACTTTTACGATGAGAAGCCCATGGTGTGTCTTGGAGACAGTGCAGCTGCATCGCCATGGTTGTTGGACCCCAGCTGTCTTGTGCAGCATTCCACTCCTTCGGGTCATCGCAAAGACCGGGTACGAGGCCCCCAGTGTGGTTTGCTCACGGCATAGTTCGAGAAGTCATTCATTCGAGCTTGCGTCTTTGCTCGCCAGGATTGATGCATAGACATGAGTGATTATGATTGATGCAGGGACCCATGTTGTCGGGATCTTAGGCGAATGCCCTAGATAAAGGTCGAAGGCTAGGAAGAGGCTCAAGAGGCCTCGGTTGTAGTCCAAACAACGGCACAATATCTGCTCGTGATAATTAGTAGAGTTCAGTTCTAAATCAGGGTCACTGTTGATGAGTGGACCCGAGCGATTATCTTCGTTATACGCGCTCGATTCGACACTTTCGCATGGGCGACAAGCCATGCTTTGAAAGATACCTGATATCTTGCTCGACCAAGTACCGGTAACTGCCTTGGCCCCAAGATCGACACTCGTACTGTTGTCACCACATGTCAGCAGAGGCGAGAGGTTCAACGGTTCCGATCTTCACCCCGCGCGTCCGGATGTGGTAAGGAGAACGCAGATCATCCGACCACGCTGTCCTCACATCAGCCTTCTACAGGCCATGACCTTACCAGCCACCAATACTTTCGTACAGTAGACCTGCAGGATCTTCATACTGATGCGATTGCAGGCGGCCGAACGTTGGCCAGCTCGTATTGGAAGAGAACAGTCGCCAAGGTTTTTAGCTGCCGACCAAGAGCTCACCATCCTATGGCTTCCAAATGGTAGACCGCGGAGACAACGCAGAGAGTGCATCAGCAGTGTTTCCGTGAGGAGATCCGGATTATACCTCAGAGTGGTCTATCATGTTAGTCTACGATGTAATACGATGTAGATAGTCGCGAGGGTGTGGAGCTGAGTACCCCGCCCACGGAGGCGTCCGCTGAGCGTTCCGCCTCACGGGCTCCGAGCCAATCGCTCGTCGTGGAGCGGTCGTGGAGCTTTCTTCAAAAATCCCCGCTGTATGGTGACGTCTATCGGATCTGGTATGGAAAAGCGACGGCATACTTCGACGTCGACTGCGCAGCCGTATTTGCGCCCAATCGATGCGATTGAAGACGCATTTGGTTTCCAATCGCGCCCTGCAGGCGTGAATATGTCGATAGTACAGCCATGGCGCACAAGGTTCTTTTGCAACCTATTGACCCGTCGCATTCTTCGTCGCAGCCAGGAAAGTACGCTTTAGGTATACGAGCTTCTCAGCCCTTCGCCACAACGTTCGACCTTGTAGCGGCAGTGCAAATACTATACGCCACTCACTGGCGAAGGTTCCGAAGACCCAAACGGAACACATCGTACTAGACCAACAGCTCATTGTCGAGCGTCCGCCTTCCGAGCGTCGTAGACAACTTCACGACGATGTTCCAGCTTAGGCCGACTGTACGAATGGATGGCAGTGCTGTCGCACGGTTGCCCACTCTCAGCCTTTGGCTTGGGCTGAAGCTATACGGCTGGCTGCTTGCAGTGCCCATCTCGTAACCACCAGACTAGACGTCCATGACAAAGACCACCTTGTATCGTCGAAAGTGAACCGGCAAGCTAGTACAGACCGCTCCAGTGTCCCGCTTGTCATGAAACACTGGAATAGGAGATATCGTGGTCATTGCGAGTCGGTAGGTGAGACGTCTCTCGGTTGGAGTCAACGTCGTGCTATGGTAGGGAGGACGGCGAGGGTGACGTTGTTTGCTATCGAGTCGTGAGAGTTCGGGAATAATTATATCCACAGTACTGGCAGCATTTCTCTGATTCACTGGCACATGAAACGGTTGAGCGGGTCTAATACATGTGAAAAAGAGGAATTCGATAGCGTCGAGAAAGCCTGAAAACCCCGTCTGAAGCATGTCATCGAGGTATTTTCGATGAACTTGAAGCAATGGCCTTAGCAGTTCGAAGGTTACTCAGGGACATGAAACGATAGCTTATGGGGTTGTGCGCTAACCCTTGTCGCTAAGAGTGGGTATCGCAAATATAGTTCGCAATGGACAATGCAAAACGACCGCAATAAAGTTTCTTTCGACCTGAATAATGAGCGTTAGAGTTGCTCTCGGGATCCCTCGTGGTTGTACAGAAACGTGCTTCGCTTCGCAGAATCCTCAGGCGTTTCGTCAACCCAAGTCGGGTGAGTTTTCGGGGCATCATCAAACTCACCACACGCCCGTTTCCGCTTTTGGGGTTGCAACGATATGATCGGCAGTCAGGGTTTCCGCAAGCGAAAAAAGATCGTCGCATGCATACCATAAAGTCGATGGTAATGCTTAATTAGGTTTATCAGGGAGACGATACCGCGTGTGGTTTGTCTTCGCCGAGGTGGAAGGCGGGCTGCGAGACGCGTGCCGAACTGTTATTGGCGGGGACTACTCTTCGCTTCCATCTCAACTGTGATCTGAGTGGGGAAGCACGTATCGCTGACAGTGATCGGCGCTTCTCAGGCAGCCCCAATGCTTAGGAAGAAGCCTTGAACGCAGACCGAGACACAAACGTCTTGGAATATGATGATGTTGACAGTAGAATGATGAGCACAAGGACGGGGCGCTGATTCCGACGGGGCGCTGATGCGCCATATTCTAGCCTCGACGTTGCCGTTTCTACCGTGCTGACATCTAGCGCGTTCGTAGTACTGAGCGAGCTCTCGGGAGAACGCCAGTGTGGCGAAGCGCCCCGATTGTCTTAGAGCTCAATCGTGAGCTTATGTCTCTTGTTGAGGTGGGTTGTGCATCAAACGCCCTGAAGGTTCGGTGAGCACCAAGTAACAAGTCGAACGACAGGGTAGACCCGTTTTCGGTACCGAGGAGTATCCGGGAACAATGATTCGAGGATCTCCGAAAGCGCGCATCCTCACCTTAACTTCAGCTTCCGCTATTTTCTTTCACATGGCCAGACCCGTTTCCTTTTAGGGCAACCTACGGGGAGTGAAGAAAGCGGCATAGCGTGTGGATGAGTTGCAAGGCTGCGCTCACGCAAAAAGTTCCGAAGCCACTAACTTCAGCGTGAAAAAGCTTAGGCAGGCCGATCGCACTTAACCCTTGCTGGCGGTTCCGCGGAACCCCTGCCAGCTCATCCTAGCAATGACAATAATAGACGAGGCATTAGCGACGCAACTTGATTGTGAGCTAAATGGCGAGGGCTCGTACCAAATGGCTGCGGCTTTTGGCACAGCCAAGTAAGGCAAGTCGTGGCAGCTACAGGACAGACCGCAGACTTCGTTGCGAAGAAGCGGAGAGCAACAGCCCTTGCTGGGCAGTGAGTTGCCGCAGATGGTTTGGTTGGGCAGAGTTATCGTCCTCTCGTAAATCAACCCACAGAGTGGAGCAGCGTCACAGGCTAACTGTCAATAACATCGTGCAGGCAATCGGGCAGTTTTCCGCCTAGCTGGCGGCGTTCGGTCGGCAGCCATAACGTCGAGTCCAAGACAGTGGCAGAATGTTTTGAAACCGCACGAAACAGAACCAACAGCTCGACATCGGTGTGTCGCTGAGTCGGAGGGTTGTGTTGGGGTCGGTTTTCTGTGTGCGGCCAGAGTGCTGTCGTTGCAGGGCGATAATGCTGTGCGAGAGACGGCTACTTTGCCGCATTCCATGTGCTGACGGCGACCGCGATGCTGCTCGACCGGCCGCGTCCGCGCGTGGACAGCTAGGCACCTTGCGGCATCCAGCTACTGCATGAAGGGCGGACTCGTCTTCATCCGCAGCCCTGCAGGCTCGCGGTAGTGGTGGTGCGATGGATGGTGGGTGAGCGGACGTTGCCGCGGGTGGCACATCCGCGCCGCATTCATAGGGCGAGTCAGGGGTCTGCAACAATGATAAGATCATCGTCCCAAACAAGTAGCGCGCGTCGACGTCGTACCGGTACTCTTGTCCGTATGCAGGTTACTTACAGATATATTACCGTCAGATACTAGCTCAGCTTCCAGCCTGCCCAGCTGCGGGTGCCACAACATCCTCACCTCTCTCGCGGCGCACACACCATGCCAGCCCCCCCCCCCCCCCCCCCCCCCCCCCCCCCCCCCCGCCCCCCCCCCCCGCCCCCCGCCCCCCCCCCCCCCGCCCCTTCCGACGCTCGCG